>Ga0307928_10000594_pt1 | contig 27339 bp, 24 predicted proteins | sample AceLakmetagen232_FD_201815 | JGI IMG/M metagenome (GOLD analysis project Ga0307928, IMG submission 201815) | Saline water microbial communities from Ace Lake, Antarctica - #232 | ecosystem: Environmental > Aquatic > Non-marine Saline and Alkaline > Saline | place: Antarctica: Ace Lake... | reverse complement strand
GCAGCAGAGAAGGGAACTGCTTCCGCAGACCCGACGTCAGTATCCGAACTGAAAACGATTAAGCAGATTATAGTTGCACTGAAAGATGAGGGCAAGTTGACGCAGCTCGATGATTTCTTAGGCCCGAGGGTTGGTCCGATGAGGAAGTTGCTGGGAGATGGTTTCATGGATGAGATCACGACAAAGACGACGAAGCTGCCGAAGTCTAAGATGACACTGAAAGGATTTTAGGTACCGCAAAAACCTGTCCTCCAAGCCAGTCTATGCGGTACCGAGGGTACACTCTGTAAAAGGGGTGTACCCTTTTTTTGTCTCAGAGCAACAGATTGGTAGCAAAAAAGGTACATTTTTTTTGTATCCTTTGTACCGTAGGGCACGAACGTTGGTAGTGTTTGATTTTCCTTGTGTTTCATAGAATTCTTGTTCAAGGTTTTGCAATCGCTTGCAAATGCCGTATATAGTAAATGCTTGTAATGTTTTTTTGCCTTGGGTATAAAGTAGTCATGATAAGGCCGGATTTAGGCAGCTAATCTTTTGGAGGAGATTGTCATGACGAAGAAGGGTAAATCCTTTGTTGTTAAGAGTGAGGCTGAGAGATTGGTATATGCAGAGGTTTATTCACCTCTGATGCTTGACACTGATGGAGAAAGCATGACTGCTCCTGAGATTAAGAAGATGGCGCACAAGTTTTTGGCGAACGGAAGAACAGCAAAGATTGATGTTGAGCATGATCGTCAAGAGTCAGGCTGTACTGTTGTCGAGTCTTTTCTTGCCAGAGCAGATGACCCTGATGGATTCGTTGAAGACTCTTGGGTACTCGGGGTACATGTAGAACCGGACGACCTGTGGGCTGATGTTCTGCGAGGGGAGATTAATGGGTTTTCATTTAGTGGCGCAGTAAACCAGTCGTCACATAAGTTGAATATTGTCACGTCCCGAAGAATTAAGGGTGTCTCAGAGACATCTTTAGCCGGCGTTCTACCTCCACACTCTCATAAATTCGACATTCAGTTTTCCAAAGAAGGTAAGTTACTGCCGTGTTTGACCAGTAAGGTGTTAGGTCACAGGCATGATATCTTGAAGACCACCGCAACAGCGGTGGAATTAGATCATGGGCATCGGCTCATTTTAATAGAAAATGGGGAGAATTGAGATGGCACTGGAAATTATTCGTGAAAATAGCGTGAGAGACGTATCATTGTTAGAGGATGCTGACGTACGCTTCGTCAGTCTGGTGAAGAATGCGTCAAACAGACAGCCGTTTAGAGTTATTAAATCTGAGAAGGGAGGTACGGGGGAATATATGAATTTAGGCATACAGAGTATTTGTTTGGCAGGGGATATGTCCATAGAGAAGTTGGCCGAAAAAGCAGAAATGGGCTGGCTGACTGATTTAAAAGAGGACAAGGTCGAGGATTGTGGTGACTACCGCCGTTATGTCCAAGCAGAGGTGGATAAATTTGAAAAGGATTCGATACAGCTGATTCGTCTTGAGGACAATGCGTGGGTTTTGGCCGGAAACGTTGCTGCTGATGTGGAGAAGTCTGATATTATTTCTTTCGGATCTGTTGAGACTGAAAAAGCGGAAGTACCCATGGCACCGATAGACACTCCGATGGGAGATACAGCGTCGGCGGTAGCCGCCTCGCTCGTCATGTCGTTCAGGGACTTGTACTATAAAGAACTGGATGCGATGCAGGATATCGTGAGAGGAGCTCTTTCACAGTCGTCTGGAGACCCGAAAAAAAGGAAGGTAACAGCAGTAAATGCTGTTGAAGCTTTCAAGAATTTTTTAATTGTAGGACTTGATGCCATAAAGGCATCGGCTGTTAAGATGGACAAAACAGAAACAACTAAGGAGGATACCACCGTGAGCGATCAAATTGTATTTAAAGATCAGGCAGAGTTTGATGCAGCTGTAACTGCAGTTGTAGAAACAAAAATGAAAGAAAAAGCCGATGCCGATTCAATCGAAGTTGAGAAACTGGCAGCGGTGAAGCTGGATTTGGATGAGAAAGAGTTGAAGAACAAATCCGAAACCGAAAACACCGAGACCATGACCGCCATGAAGACAAAAATGGAAGGCATGGAAACTGAGCTTAAAATACTCAAAGACAAAGCTGACAATGATGAGCAGCAGGTAGACACCGATGGTAAAACCGGTGATGATGACAAAACAGATGTGGATAAGAAAGATAAGGACGTGAAGAAAAGCGTCTTTGCTGGAATTCTGCATTAGTAAACCGGTAGCATAGGCTTCCGTTGAAACGGTGCTGTAAAGCATAATTGAAGTATAATTTTAATGAGGAGAAGGAAATGACTGAAAAACTGAAAACAATCGTGGACAAGGCAGATCTGGCTTTAAGTGATCTTACCTCAGCTGGAAAGCTGAATACCATGCAGGCGAACACGTTCATCCGCATGTTGATTGATCAGCCGACTATCGTGAATGAGATCAGAACTGTGCCGATGAATTCGCCGACCATGGAAATCAACAAGATTGGTTTCGCATCGAGAATTCTGCACCCAGCACCTGCTTCTGGAACAGCCTTGGATTCGACTCTGCGCTCCAAACCGGCTACTGAGAAGGTCTCTCTGGAAACCAAAGAGATTATCGCTGAAGTTCACATCCCATATGACGTACTCGAAGACAACATCGAGCGTGGATCACTGGAAGACACCATCATGTCTCTTATCGCAGAGAGATCATCTCTCGATATTGAAGAGCTGGTTATCACCGGTGATACCGATTCATCCGATCTGTTTCTGAAACTCAGAGATGGTATTCTGAAACAGGCCACATCGCATGTTGTTGATTATCCTGCTCTCGTAGATATTAGCAGGGCGCCTTTCAAAGAGGCTGTCAAAGCAATGCCAAACAAGTATATGAGAAACAGAAAGGCTCTGCGTCATTACATTTCGCCCAATGTTGATATCGAATTTGCAGAGTCTCTTGCAGCACGTGAGACTCCAATGGGTGACCGGAAGGTTACAGGCTGGGCGCCAAACTATGCCTTCGGTATCCCATTGAAACCAGCAGCACTCATGCCTGATGCAAGTGCGATCCTGACATATCCGAAGAATATAATTCTTGGAGTTCAGAGATCCATCATGATCGAAACTGATCGTGACATCAGGGCCCGTAATTTAGTTGTTGTTTTGACAATGCGTCTCGATGTTAAGTTTGAGGAAGAAGACGCGGTTGTTAAGCTTACCGGCTTAAACCCGAATGGTCTGACAACAACTTCGTAGTATAAAGGTAGTTAGTCAGTAAGGAGGATAAGAAAATGCCAAAAGTAACACTGCAAGCACCAGCACATGCTGTCCATACGGTAATTCTGGGAAAGGGAACTTTCCGGTTTAAAGGCGGAAAGACTCTTGAAGTTCCCCCAGCCGTGGCCATGCATTGCCGAAAAAAGAAGAAATCCAATGGAGATAACTTGTTTACGATCACGGCTATGCCTAAGATTGTGAAACAGGTGCCAGTGGATATGCTGCAGAATGTTGGTGGTAGGAAAATAAGACAGGAGATTTTTGATTATGCCTCTTAATTGTAGCGTTGGTGGAAGAGAAAGCACAAGCATGATAACTGTCGTTGAGGCAGATGCCATTCTTGAACTCATGCCCGATGATACAACTGAGTGGGACAATCTCGAGACTCCTGAGAAGGAATTCAGACTTGAACTTGCCGCTCGTATGGTAGGCATGTTATCCCTCCGAGGACGACGTGCTTACCAAGGGCAGGCGATGCCATTCCCGAGGACTGTACAGAGTAAAGTTCATGAGATACCAGATGATATTAAGCGAGCGCAGGCTTTGATGGCGTACAGTATTGTTCACAGTGCATTGAACAGTAGGCCGGAAGTATCTGAAGGAGCAGCATCTGGATCGTCAGTCTCGCGTGTTTCACTCGGTGGACTTTTGTCTGTGTCTTTTGAGGGGAAGTCGCCGTCCAGTGGAACAGTCTTTGATGTAATCTCGAGGAATAAGCATTTTCCAATTTTTATGCTGATGAACCCGTGGATTGCACAGATCAGAGCTTTTAATGATCCGTTGGATGCCACGACTTTAAGCACAACTACGACGACTATAGCGCCGAGCACCACGACGTCACAGTCGACACCTTAGACTGGAGGAGATATGAGTCCAATTGGTAAAGGAGCACGAACAGGAAGAATAGGCAAGCAGGGAAAGCGAAAGAGCGGTCCCGGAAAAGCCGGCATCCATGGGTCAGCACTGACTGCGGATAGCAATGATGTAAAGAGCAAGATTAATTACCCGACGACAACGAGTTCGAGTACGACTTCGACTTCACAGTCTTAATGGAGAGTAACTGATGGGTTTCTTTGGGCAAATAGAGGGTCCGATTAAAGACGTAATGCAGGTGCTGGTGACCGATGAGGGCTTGGCATTTCCGATTACGTACAGACGGTGGGACTCTCAGAGCTTTGATGAGACTGAACGGTGCATGGTTGAGAAGTATACCAACCTGCCTGTGAATGCTATTCAGTTGAGGCACTCGAAAGAAACCCAGCTGGCGTCTACGTCAGAGGTTGAGATCGGAGATATCTTGTATATGTTTAAAGGAGGCGATTTACCAGAAGCGTCTCTGAGTCTGAAAGATAAGATCATCGCTTACGATGGTTCGAAGTATGATGTGAAAGGTATAGATCATATTTTTGGGCTGGCACTGAGCGTGACAGTTAAGGGAGGTTGATTTGATTTCTTTAGATTATGAACGATTGCAGAGGAATAGAGTGACGCAAGAGCTGAATGGTATTGTGCCCGCAATTGAGGCAGCCCTTCAGACTGGAGCCGAAACACTGCGAAAGTTGATTATCGGAGGGACTCCGATTGACCCGAAGAGTTCAGACCATGCGAAGCATGCTTGGTCGCCTTTGGCAAGAAGTTCCACAGGATTTTCTTTCTCGAATTCAGCAGCTTATGCCAGTGTTTTGGATGAAGGATGGTATCCCGCAACTGGTCCTCGTACAGTGGCTGTCGGAGGTAGGGTTTATTCCAGACAGGCACCAAGAGGAATGGTTGATCCGATACTTGAAGGAAATGCTGTAGAGCAGATGATGAATGGTATCTTAGCTCAGATTAGGTGGGGTACATCATGACAGAACGAGAGTTGCTTTGTCAGGAGATTTTGGCAAGACTGGCGCTGGTAGAACCCCGGCCTAATTTGGCAAGAAACCCAGTAGATGTTCCAAGTGTTGATAAGATGCCCGCCTGTCAGATGTTTGAGATGGATGACGTTGTTGAGAAGGGACTTGGCGGAGGAGCAAAACTGGCTTACCAGAGACGACTGAAGGTTGTCGTTGAAAGCTTCATAACCGCAACGTCCGAGGGCAAGGCAACGACAGAGCTTGCTGATTTTATAAAAACAGTGAAAGCAGAGCTATACAGAGGTGGTAATAATCTTGGTGGGTTTTGTTCACAAATGACTGAAAGCGGTTCCAGTAGAATATTGAGACCGCCGGCAGGAGAGCATTTGATCGGGATAGGGCTGACTCTTGATATTCTCTATATAGAGCAGATAAGTAAAAATTACGAATAATAAAAGGAGGAAGCACAATGGAACATAACGTAGCGAATTATACGCTGGGAAAAGGAATTGTTTCCATAGCACCGTGGGTTGGGTCAACCCCGCCGACGTTTACAGCAGCGCATGTTGTAGGTAATTGTCCGGAATTCAGTATTGAGGTTACGGAAGAGTCCCTGCCGCATTATTCCTCGATGGCCGGTGCTAGAACAAAAGACAAGGAAGTTACTCTGGAGACAGGGTATACAGCCAACTTTACGCTCGATGAACCGACAATTGAGAATCTTGCAAAATTTATCCGTGGTTCGGTTAAAGCTGGTACCAGTAATCAGGCTTCAGCTGGAACGGACCTTGATACAGAGTATGCGATAAATTTTAGACAGAACAATCCAGCAGGGTTTAACCAGACGTGGAATCTTTGGAGATGTAAGATTAAACCGAATGGTCAGGCTTCATTGATCGGTGACGAGTGGATGACTCTCGCTTTCATGGCGGAAGGTCTCGCTGATGCGGCGCATCACAGTGCAACACCGTATTTTGATGTTTATGTTGGAACGACCACAACAAGCTAATTGAATAGTTAACCAACGCTAATAAGATAATGTCGGTGGCCAGCATTCTACGATGAACTGGCTTCCGACAGATTATCTAAGAAGGAGTGCGTAATGGCAAGAAAGATACAAGAGCTGACGCTCGACAATAAGAAAGTAGAAGTCTACGAGTTAAGAGTTAAAGATGTGATGCAGTTGTTTGAAGAACTCGGAGATGACCCGTCAAAAAAAGCAATACCGCCTGAAGCTTCTGTCAAGGAAGAACTTTCCGTAAAAGCTAAGATAGAGAAATATCTGCCGTTGGCTACGAACCTGCAGCTTGACGCCATGATGGAGTATGCACCCTCGGAGCTGAAGGAGGTATATGATGCATTCATGCAAGTCAACACAGTTTTTTTAGAGGTAGCCAAGGAGCTGGGTCTGCTGACCGCTCTGGAGGCACTAAAAAGAGCAGCCATAGAGGACTTTCAGAAGCTGTATGTGTCCTCATCGAGTCAGGACATGGAACAGACGTCTTAGATTATTCCTACGGGTTTTTCGTTCTTGCACTGGAGAAGCATTATGCGATGGAGAATGAGAAATTTAAGAAAGACGCAGCAGGAGTAAGAGCGGGGACGCATGCTGACGCCAAACAATGGAAGGAATTGATGAAAGATGCCACAGTCAACGACCAAAACACTCACAATAGCTATCCAAATGCGAGACGCCGCCAGCGCATCGCTAAAAAACCTCGGGACGACGTTCAAGCGAACGGTGGGTCAGATGGGAAAGCAGGCGAAGGCATCGACAAGCCAAGTTAAGGCAGCCTTCAACACGCTGAAGATACGCCCGCTCAAGACCATAGATGCTGATATTAAGAAGGTGAATGCCAGCTTCACACTACTCAAGAATAGTGGCAAGCTGAGCATGAAGGAGGTAGCCAGAGCCTCGAAGGCAGCGAAGACACAGATAAAACAGCTGAATGCGGAGGCTGGAAGAGTATCTGGAGGCTTTGCTTCGATGAAGTCTTCCGTACTGGCTGCAGCAGCAGGTTTTTATGTCATGGCACGGGCTGTGATGAATGTGACCGAGGTTTTTCGTGAGTTTGATGACACCATGCGTATGGTAGGCGCGGTGTCAAATGCCACAGGGGAGGAATACACGAAGCTGACTGATTTGGCACTGAAGATGGGTGCCACGACAAGATATACGGCGACTCAGGCAGCAGAAGGATTGAAGTATTTGGGAATGGCTGGACTGACAGCCAACCAGCAGTTAGCAGCACTGCCACCGACGCTGAACTTAGCAGCAGCGGCTGGTATGGATCTTGGCCGAGCAGCTGATATTTCTACGAATGTGATGACAGCCTACGGGTTGAAGGCGGAGGAGCTCACCAGAGTTTCTGATGTCATGACACAGGCATTTACGAACTCGAACTCCACGACGCAGGAACTCGGAGAGGCCTTTAAGTATGTGGGCCCGGTGGCAAGAGCACTAGAGGTACCCTTTGAAGAGCTGGTTGCCTCGATAGCATTACTGCATAATGCAGGCATTAAGGGTTCTATGGCTGGTACCAGTTTAAGAGCTTCGATGACGAAGTTGTTGAATCCGTCGAACAAAGGTGTGGCTGTAATGAAGGCCTTGGGGCAGAGAATTGGCCAGACCGCCCTTGAAGTAGAGGATGCTGACGGAAAATTTGTAGGCATGCAAAGAGTTTTAGAGCAGCTTGAAGGAGCCGCAATAACTGGTGGGGAGGCCATGCAGTTGTTTGGGCAACGTGGTGGACCGGCTATGCTGGCCATGGTGTCACAGTCTGCTAATGGCTTAAAAGATTTTACTGAGTTGCTGGAAGAGTCTGGAGGCAGGGCAGAGCAGGTTGCCACAGACATGGAGGCAGGTGCTGGAGGTACAGCCAGAAGATTGAAAAGTGCATTTGAAGGTGTCCGTATTTCTTTCGGTAAGTTTATGGAGAGAGTATTGAGACCGTTTAAGAAAGCGTTGATTTCGCTGTTTGATTTTTTCAACAAGTTACCTGCTTCGATACAGATGCTGGTGGCAGGACTTACGTCGTTGGCAGCAGTACTTGCCCTATGCTCGACCAGAGCAGCAATACTTGTAGGGACACAGCTGGCGAACTGGCTGAGGGTGGGTACCATTGCTGTTGGAGGGCTTAATATAGCTATAGGAGTCCTTTTGGCCCAGTTCGCTCTGTTTGCCATAGCAGTTATCGGGGTGACTGGAGCAATTCATCTGCTGTTTGGCCTTTTCGGTTCGACGACGACGAACAATGGGATGCAGAGTTTTACGCAGGGTATTGTAGATACGTGGGTAATGTTAAAAGTTGCCGTTCTTGAAGCGTGGAGAATAATGAAGGAAGCTGCTACGTTTGGCATGGCTGATACGTCTGGCGATAAAAAAAGAATTCAAGCGATTATAGATGAGAGAGCAGAGCATAAGAAGTTGATGGCTGATAAGCGTAAAAACTTGATTAGTGAAAAGGAGCAGGAAGCTGTACGAGCACAGCAGGCACAGTGGGCAAAAAACAGGCAGCTTGTCAAGCTTCGAGGACTTGATGCAGAGCAGCGGCTGATCGGAGAGCAGAGGGCTTTGCAGATCGAGCTGAATGAGCTAACGATTGCAGGGGAAGACACAGCAGCTTTAAAGCAGAAAAGGAAGCTTGAGCTCGCTAAAAAATATTATATAGAAATGCTGGTGCTGAATAAGAAACAGCAGAAGATAGCGGAAGAGGCTGGGCTTGATAAAGAAGTTGAGCAGTATAAGTTGAAGGCGATCCAGTTAAGAACTGCAGCAATGAATGACCTTGGTGATGCCTACGGAGAAGTCGCAGATATGGTCAGTGGGGCTTATATTGATTCGATGAAGGAAGCAAAAGCGAACATTGAGAACCATGAAAAACTGATAAGTCTGATTCATGAGGAATTCGAGGCGAGGAAGAAAGTATCCAGAGCTAAGATTAGCTCAGGGGATGAGTCGGGCTATGAGGATCTGCTTAATGATAAGGTGACAAATCTGGCAGTTTTACTGAAAGTGCAGGAAGACCATAATGCTGATGTAAGTCAGCTTGGAAAAGAGGATTATGAGCAGTGGAAACAAGCTCTTGCGGATAAAGTAGCAGCAGCAGATGAGGCATACGGAAGTTTGGAAGCTGCCTATGCACAGATCTCGAGAGATGATGGACGAGGGTTTGATGAACAAAGAAAGGCTCTGGCAAAAAGAGCTGCAGCGGAGGTTGATGGCGCGAAGAAAACAGCAGTAGAAAAGGCACAGATTGATATAGAGGAGGCTGCACAAAGAGTTGTCCGTGCAAATGAGCTCCTTGCCAACATGGACGGGTTACATCAGCAGGACACAGCAAATTATCTCAAGGCGCAGGAAGCCAAGATGAAGGTAGTCGGCGATCTGGAGAAAATGGAGCTTGATGCTATTAAGCGAGTCACTGCTGCACGAGCCAATGTAGCAAAAGTTGAAGAGCAGAATGCCAATAGGACAAGATCGTTGGCGCAAGAAATCAGATCGGCTGAACTTGACGGCATGAACGAGACAGCAGCACTCAGTGCGAAGAAGTCTGATCTGGCCGCCAAGGATGAGGAGCTGAGAGCATCGCTGAATGACACTACGGTGGCAGGACAGGAGACTACGAAAAGGCTGTACGCTGAGACGTTAGCTTTGATTAAAGAGACTACTGGAGAGATTACGAAACAGGTAGATGGCGAGACAAGAATTATCCAGTCGAAAGCTCAAGGGAATGCGAATCTGCAGGAGCAGTTGCATGGTCTCGAGAGTGTTGTAGCTCAGATGAATGACAACGCCAAGAGCGGCGCAGAGCAGACTCAGCAGGAGTGGGAAGCCGCATTGACTGCAATTCAGGACAAGATCGCTGAGGTAATGGTTGCACAGACCCTAGAGACCACGATGGTGCCCTCTGCTGATGAAATACAGAGCATTATTGCGAAGATGTCAGAAGATATTGATACGAAGTGGACGGTCCACAAGAAGGTCGTTGAGGAAGGCAAGTCGAGCAATAAAGATAAGGTCGACGGAGCAATTGAAGCCTCCGCATCAGGTGGTCTGGCTGGTAGAGGGGGCTATATTCCCGGTCAGAGCAACAGGGATGACGTACCGTCGATATTGATGCGAGGAGAGTATGTTGTTAGGAAGAGCGCCGTGCAGAAATATGGTGTAGGGATGATTTCAGCCTTGAACGCAATGAAGATGCCGAAGAAGTTCGCCGAAGGTGGGTTGGCTGGGCAGGATGTGGCAGATGTGATTTCGTCCAAGCTTGATTTGACACAGCACCTGCAGGGTATGATTCCGTTGCCTTTGCAATCGCTTGCAAAAGCACCAGAATCGTCGTCAGTAAGCACTCCGACACTGGGAACGCTGAACCTGCAGATTGGAGATAAGAAGTTTCCGACACAGATGGATGTGGGTCTTGCGGAAGAACTCGTTAAAGAACTTTCGAAGAGTGGGATGGTGATAGCATGATAACATTAGATGCGTTGGAGTTACCGTATGAGCTGGTCTGGATTGACGAATATGACTGGACTGGAGTTGTGGCGAAGAAGACAGTAACGCTCGGTGGAGTATTGAAGATTGAGACGAGCAAGTTCCAGTCGAACTCAGGCAGGCAAGTTACGCTGTTCAGCAAGGAGGCATGGATCACGAAGGCTGCACTCGATACGCTGCACTCGTGGGCTATGGAAGAAGGGAAGACCATGACACTGGTGCTGCATGATCTGAGGTCGTTTCAGGTGCAGTTTCAGCATTGGTCGATTCCTGTGATTGACGCTAAGCCGATAAAGCAGATTGCTGAACAGGCGGGGACGGATTATTATGTGCTGAGATTAAAATTAGTGATAACCCCAGTGGGATAGAGTAATGTCAAATTCGACAACCTTGAAGATAGATTTTTCATTGCCGTCAGGCGGACTGACCAAGAATAGGATGTTCGAGATCCTTGATACGGATTTCCTCCCGACGAAGCCGATAGTTATAGCTGGCTGGGCAAGAACTCATGAAGATTTGGAAAATTGCATAGTAACTCTGGCGAATAATTCTATTGGGGCCGGAGTATTTGTGGACAGGTCTGAGCCGTACTCAGAGACCCTGTCTTTTTCTAAGAGGAACACAGCTGACCTTAGATATCCGCCACGTTCGTTCGACACGCTGATTGCTGAGAGTGATATAGTGTCCGTGACTGAAGATAACGTGGTCTCTCTGTTTGCCCCGAAAGGGACGAATTTGCAAGGCATATTGTCTTTGGTATCGTTCCAGACGATTGGTATTCAGTCAGAAGAGTATAAATTGGTGGGAACGGTGACTGCTGTGTACACCAGAGGGCCTTTTTGTAGAGAATGGACGTATACTCCGTCGAACAACTCTGCAGTATATCTGTTCATAGTCAGTGAGAATTCACTGTTCGTTACGAGCTTCATAGCAGAGATTGTGAAAAAGTATGGAAGCTCTGACTGGACTCCGGATGACGAAGGTGAGTCAGGCCCGAAGAATATTATTGTGAAAGACTTTGTAACTGGCGCGCTTTTGCAGGACGTGGAAGTCTACGTGAATGAGGTTTATAAAGGCAAGACTGACGAGGATGGTTTGCTGGTTGTGAACGCTATAGTTGTGGGCACTCCATACAATGTGAAGCTGGTGAAGCCCGGATATATTGATAGCGATCTTGATGATCTTGATAATGATGATTTTGTGGGATAGGAATGGACGATACAGTACTGCATATTCAGAAAGAGATGCTCACCAAAGATGGTGTATTCGACCATGAAGAAGGGGCATGGGACGGAGACGTTCCTTCCCAGATTCCTGCTATGGAGTACGTTCCGGAGGATGGTATTGAGCAGGAGGCAGGGATTGTTACGATCAAGATGCAGCGGCACGGGACTGCTCCGTCGACTATTGAATTTTTGCTGAGACTGTTTGGAGATTGGTTGGAGAGTATCACGAACTCGAAAACGATAATTGATTTAGGGTATGTCTGGGGGCCAGATTATGATGGTGTTGATGCAGACAGATATGTTTTGTGGTTGCAGTCGACACCGTATAAGAGTACAGGTTCGTACTATTTTTCGTCATGGGCAGATAGGTTGCCAGCACTGACGCCAGATCCTGTATCGGATCCTGAATATATCATGGGAACGCCATGGGCTGACGGAGTAGCATTGGCGGCCTGCAGACAGCTGGATCTGGATTACTGGCATGATGGAGGAGGGTATACGCATTATGCGCACACGCTCATAGCAGACCATAAGATGCTAGGAGACCTGAGAATATATAGTGTTGATGAGGAGACTCCGCTCACGCCAGTGAAGTGGCAAGCTGCAGGGGCGTACACAGTTGTGTCAGAGGCTGACTTGTTGACAGATATTGCAGCGTATGGATATGGGCCCGGAATTTACACAACACGAGCAAGAGTAGGCTGGTTCAACTGGTATGAATACGGTGGAGGATCGTATGATAGACCGTTTATTCAGTTTATGTTTACACAGAGCTGGCATCGTGCAGTGCATAACCCGAGAGCATCAATATGGACGCACTTGCCAGTAGCAGTAGATCTGGCTCTCAGAAATTCTTGCACTGTAAGTGGTGCTTGGTGGAGAGAGATAAGTGGCGCACAGGATTATACGGGTGACATAGTCCCGATTTCTGTTTTTGTAAGGATCTTGCGAAAAGACACATGGGCATGTGTCAAGTACTGGGAATTCGAGGTTTTGACCGACTTTAATATGATGTCAACTGCCGCAGAGTTTTTGAATGATGGCTTTACCACAGCGAGTAAGACGACAACGAAATTTGCGACGAATGTGATCGAGGACGCAGAGATACTTTTACTGTTGCAGGGCGGACAACTTGTATTGGAGGTTGACTCTGAGAGATATAACGGATGGTCATGGGCATCAGTAGTGATGGACGGAATTAGCTTTTTAGATGTAGCAACGACGACAACAACGCAATCAAACCCGTAGGAGGTTAGCATGGCCGAAATTCAAGCAGCAGAAATTAAAGCATACCGAAGTGTAGCAGTCGGTGACACCTCAGCAAATGGCGGGGTAATGTCAGATAATGTAGCAGTAACTGGGCTGAAGAATAACGTCTTTCCTGACGTCTCTCTGGCGGAAAGAACTGCCGGAGTAACGCAGCTAAGAAAGATGTTTCATAAGGTGGAGAATTCTGCAGACGAAATTTTGTATGGAGCTGAGGCACATCTTGTAGAGATGACGGAAGGAGATGATTATGTCACATTGCTGAACACGACAGCAAACGCAGATGAGCTGACTGACACACAGGGAGATTTGTCCGGAGAGGATGAATATGGGATAGGCGCACTGAGCACAGATGCTGACGCTGCTGATACGTCGATTGTAGTCACCACGGAAATGGATTCTCCGATAGTTTTCAGAACCGGAGACAAGATCTGTATTTCCAGAGGAAACGGGACGTACTTTGAATATTTTGACAGCATAACAGTGACTGACAGGACAAACAATGTTTACACCATTGCCTTGAATGGCTCATTGACGTATGCATATACTCAGGTGCAGGAAAGCTGGGTTGCCTCAGTAATAGCGATTGGAGATGTTGCGCCAAGTTATGAGTCGGATGAGACAGGAATAGTAAGTGCAGGAGACTTTGATGATACCACGTATCCAGTAGTCCTAAATAACATCGGCACCGTCGAGGATATAATTACATTGACCGTTGGGGGTGGTGGGACAACTTTCACAGCACAGAGTACCTTGCTCGGGAGTCTCGTAGCAGGATCTGTCGGGGTATTGTATGAACCAAGTCATACTGTTTTTGGAGTCCCTTATTTTTCAATACCAGCTTTGGTGTGGGATGGGACATTTGCTGATGGTGATGTTATAATCATAACCACCCACCCCGCAGCTTTTCCTTTGTGGAGAAAAAGATATGTACCGGCCGGAGCAGCTTCGTTGGCGAGCAACAGCTATACAGTAAGAGTTCTTGGGCAGACTGGATAATTTTGCAATTGATTGCAGTGATAGAGGAATATTATGTCAACGACCACTACAGCACCGGAACAGATGGACGCCTTTACTGGCGCAGACGATTCGTACCCAGCAGACTGGACTTTTCTGGATAGCGATACTGATCAGCACTCGTCGATACAAGGGAATAAATTACGACATACGGTCGACGCAGCTGGGTCTGGTGAGCTGATAGATGAGTGGGATTTCAAACTCTCTGGTGACTTTGATGTGAGAGTAGCTGTTGACTTAGGAACGATAGCACCGACCGGTGACATAGGCCTGATGGTGAACAATGGAGCATCAAACGCTTGGTGTAGTCTGAGATATAATTTCTCAGGGTCCACGCATGTGTACCAAGCATACGTGGCATCTCCTTACTCAAGCACCTCTACAGCTGATCTGGGATCTGGCGAAACGTCAGGGATAATACGCCTTGTTCGAACAGGGACATTACTGAGTTTTCAGTATTGGAATGGAACTGGTTGGACAGAGATAACAAGCAAAACGTATGGTACTGGAGAAGTCACAGTATCCTTGCGTACTAACTTTTCAGGAGATGCATACTGTGAGTATGATGACTTTGAGGTGTGGGACGGCAGTGCTACGACAACTACCTCAGTTACTGCCACGACATCCACGACAGGAACGACATCGACCACAGCTCCAGAAGGGGCAGTTACCTGGATAGAGACCTTCGAAGACACAGTCCCTAAGCAGCAAGATCATTTGCCAATAGGTTGGTCGCTGATTGATAATACCGAAGGCATGTATACCAGAGCAGTTAGTGGATCTTTGTATACGACACTTCCGTTGAACATCCCGGTGAGAGAAGACATAAGGTCAGAGATTCAGCTGAAAGACTATGACTTTGGTGATGATTTCAATATTTGGACATGGATAGAACCAAACAGGCCCACAGAATACACGGGGATGCGGTATGGGTTAAGGGCAGTTTCTTCAAGTGGGGTCGTTTATAGAGTCTATGTTGACTTGTATTATAGAAGTAACCCGCCGTACCAGACCAGTAACTGGTGGTATATAATTAAGCAGGACAGGGATGGAGTACCGGAAGGTAATGGCACAAATGTCGAGTGGAGCGCTGCTCTTGTAAGACTCCAGTTTTTTAGAAATATAGCAGGTTCTGTTAGAGGAGGGTACACTAACTGGGCATATTCAGACGAAGATCTGGGAGCAATGACCTGCGCTACTGATGACACTTTTAAGATAGGCCTGTTTGTAGAGATTGATGATTTTGTTTCGCAGTCGTATACGTTAGAATCATTCTGGGGTTTCCAGAGTATTTTCGCAAAAGCTCCGACAGATATGTTGACAGCGGCGACGACGACTACTATGACTTCGAGCACGACGTCAACGACAACCCCAGACCCGTACATGGAAGAAGATTTTACAGGGACTAATGGAACGCTGCCAACGAATTGGGAGCATGCAGTAGGAGCAGAAGCAGAGCTTGTAGAAATTCAGAGTGACAAGCTCCGGTGTACTTGGGATGGAGCAACGGTTGGAGGAGCCTGTGACGCCAAGTTTTTGTATTCTCTGACAGGGGATTTTGATATAAGAGTGACTGAATCTCTGAACCATACTGATGCAGACATATGGGCCGGACTTTATTTACGTAGACTCAGCGGGAGTAGTATCGGGCATATTAGACTGAGATATGATGCATCAGAGGATGATCATCTCATACAGACAGAGGGCATAACAAGTGATGCCCTAGAGACAGGTTTGCTGGGAGCAGGGTATGACACAGACACGCAGCTTCGACTGAAAAGAGTCGGCAGCATGATGTACGCTTATTACTGGAATGGAAGTAGCTGGGTTGAGGTTACTGAGTACGGGTCGTACATAGGAACGGAAGACGTAGCGGTTAGTTTGTATATGTGGTCTCAGTCCAATGCAGATAATCAAGCAAATTTTGACGATTTCACAGTCCAGATCGGGGAGACCGGAGAATGGCTCGGGTGGGTAGAGACAACGACGACAGCGCCAATACCTGCTTGGTATGTAGACGCTGCATATAGACTTAAGCTTGACATAGATAGTACGAAGATCAGCACAGACCTGACAGATTTTCCTGTGATGATAAAGCTCTCAGCTTCTTGTGGAATTGCAAGTTATGATGCAACGGCAGTATTCACGGAGTTAGGCTCAGACGCAAACAGAAAAAAGATATCAGTTGTTGCCACGAACGAATATGGGGACAAGCTGGTTTGTCCTATTGAGATAGTTAAGTGGGACCATGCTTCAGAAGAGGCTTGGTTGTGGGTAAAAGTCCCGAGCATAAGTTCGACTGCAGACACGCAGCTGCACCTGTACTATGATTCCTCGCTGGATGATTCCTCGCATGTTGGGGATATCGGAGAGACGATAGCCCAGACTGTTTGGTCAAACGGTTTCGATCAAGTTCTGCATATGCAGGATTATGGGAATGATGTCGTAGAGGATTCAACCAGTAACTCACGAGATGGTGGTAAGAACGCAACGGAAGAACCAGCCAACGCTACTGGTATGATAGGTGGGGCTCAAGATTTTGACGCCTCGAATCAGGACAAGATAATCAACAACGACTGGTTCTCACAGCAGGATTATGATGAGGGTACAATAGAAGCACTGTTCAAGCCTGATGTCATAGATGGAACGGTGGTAGGCTTTGTAGACGGCACTCTTTATTGTAGAGCAGAATTGGCGCTGTACTCTGGTGGGCCATATGCTCGTTGTTCTCTCGGTATTAGTGCCTGTTATTCTGACCCGATGACCACTGGTGCTTGGTATTATCAGGCGATACACTGGAATGTGACGACTGCGTATATTAGGGACGCTGATGCCCAAGATGGCACGATTGCTTATACGGACGGCAACGGCACTGGAGCTGAAGATGGAGGCATCGGGTATCTGTCTGATGATTATTTTGATGGAATGATACAGGAGATAAGAGTCTCCAGCGTGAACAGATCAGCCGATTGGATGAACGCCACGTACTATGCAATGTTTGATACTTTTATAGCCATAGCTGCAGAGGCGCCTTTGACGACCACGACAGAGCCTCCACAGATTTCGTGGACAGAAACTTTTACCGGAGTAGACGGGACACTGCCAGAGAATTGGACGGCAGAATGGAGCGGCTCTGTTACTGACGTAGATAGTGATCAGCAGATACTGAACAATGAGCTTAGACACGCAATAGGGCATGAGGGAGGGGAAGGTTACCTAGATACAGTATTGAATGGTGTGCTTGTTGGAGATTTTGATATCAGTGTGGAGTATATTCATTTTCGTAATGATTCAGAGAGATGCCTCATGAGTATGCACTTTGCCTATGATGGTGACTCAAAATATGCCTATATAGGACGGTGGGAGGATTATGATAGTGATCCAGATTACATTCTTGCCTCGTCTACAGATGCTGGGAGTGGGAGTGTCGATGTAAATCCGAATGACGGATTTTTTAGAATGACCAGAGAATCTGGTGTGATGAAGGCATATTATAAGACGACAGGAGACTGGGTACTGGTTAAGACTTTTGAACACTCGATACGAGATGATTTGACCTTAAGCCTTCGAACTCAAGCTTTCGGCGACGTGTCAATATATGGGTCATGGGATAATTTTCAAATAGAAGGTTCTGTATACCCAGCATTGGCCCTTCCGACTTCATCGACTTCATCGACTTCATCGACTTCATCGACTTCGACGACTTCGACGACAGTACCTCCTTGGGTGTATAGGGAGGATTTTACTGGGGACGATGGAGACCCTTTACCCAGTGCGTGGGAGTTTGAGGATTTAGGTACTGGTGGTGCCACCATAGAGATTCGAGATAATGCTCTGGATATAGGGGTTGTACTTCCCGGACAGACCGGTCCTAAGATTGTGAGGCTGCAAGACTACACGTTACGAGGAGATTTTGATGTACAGGTAGACTTCTCGGGATTTGTAGGGAGAGTAACGGGGGTCAATCTACTTGGATTCCGAGTAATAATGGGGGCTTATTATCAGACGATATGGCGCTATGACAATAATGGTGCGGTTAACGGGTATAATTGTTCCGCCTCTTTTGGGGAGCAGTCACCAGTAAACGATTGGACGGAGGAAGATGCTGCGGGTAAGGTACGGCTAGTTCGTGTAGGAGATGTAATTTCGTGCTACTACTGGCAAGTTGATTATTGGTATCTTCTGGCTACTTTTGATGCTCCACCAGATACGGATGCCGTAGTTGAGTTGGGATCTGTATCGGCACGCACCGCTGTGCATGCATTAGATAATTTCATAATCACTTCTGTAGATGAGCTTATTTTCACGGGTACGTCGACTTCATCGACTTCATCGACTTCATCGACTTCATCGACTTCATCGACTACGTCGACTTCATCGACTTCATCGACTTCATCGACTTCATCGACTTCATCGACTTCATCGACTTCATCGACTTCATCGACTTCATCGACTTCATCGACTTCATCGACTTCATCGACTTCATCGACTTCACAGACAGTGCCTCTGCCCGACCCGATTCTGCATAAGGATAGTGTTGAGTTGTATGCGCTTGGAGGGCTGGTTGTAGATTTGGTGGAGGTGTACAGCTTACGCCCAGTATTGTCGGTAGATTTAGAAGAGATGTATTACCTCACAGATTCTGTGCAGAATGATAGTGAAGAGTCATACGCCTTTCTTGCGAGAAATCCATTGTCCATGGATAGCAGGGAGACGTATGTTCTGCGTAAGTCTGAGGCAGAGATGTACGATCACACAGTTGCAATGGTAATTGGGGGGGAGCCAGTTGCTGCCGTAGGATTTACGATAACATATGGAAAATCATCATACTGCATGATGCTGTCTGTTATTCTGGCGGATGAAGCCGCATACAAGGGAGTGGTTAAGGAGGATGTGATGGTGGTGACTCTGAATTCGGACGAGTATCATTTTATCCTTGATAGCAAATCCCGCTCGAGACAGCACGGGTCTACCACATGGAACGTTTACGGGAGATCGAAGACGACAAAACTTGCCGCGCCTAATGCCGCACAGATTACGAAGACATGGGGGGCATCAACTGCAGAGGCGATTGTTCAGGAATTATGCGACCTGTATAGCATAGGGCTGATTTGGGAGATAGATGACTGGGCGATCCCCGCAGGAACTGTTACTGCACAAGAACAGACCCCGCTGGAGATAATCAGGATGGTGATTGGACAGTACTCAGAGATTCAGACAAGTAAGCTTGGAGAGCTGGTGATAAGACATTCGTACCCAGTTTCTCCGACACAGCTGGCAGGAGAGACACCGGAACTGTCGCTGTCAGATCAGGATGATTTAGTATCAGTTTCTGACTATACGGTGGAGAAGGAAGGGTATAATGCCGTGACGGTAGCAGACGCAGACATAATGGATGCAGAGACAGAGAATATAGAAGCAGAGCTGGATGACGATTATAACGGGAAGACGAGTTTTCTGATTACGGATACGGAAGTGTATATAAGAGTGTATAGCAGTGAGGAGTATTCGCTGCATTTGACGGCCGGAACTGCGGAGAAGATATTATCAGATGTGATTAAGGAATTAGACCCAGAGTTGCTGGCATTCGTGCATGATGCTCCTGTCAGCGTGAGCAAGCCCGTGCATCAGCTACTCGCTGTGACATGGTTTGGGACGAACCTCGGGTCCCTGTCAGTTTTGCCAGAAAGACCGAACAGTGTTGCGGCATCTGGCCAGACAACCGATTCTATAGGGCTGGGTGAGGTGACTTACTCGACAAGGTATGATGTGTGGAAAATAATTTTACCGGTAGGAGTTACAGACGTGTTTAGCATCCTGACACTGGCGGCTCATAATTAGGAGTAGATTATGCAGATAAGAGTTGAGAGATTTGGAACAGACGGAGACATTGACGGGGGAGTTGTGATAGACAAGTCTGCGTCAACGAATGAGAGAGGAGTTCAGGTTGGAAGGAATTTTCTTGATGAGCACGGATTTACGAAGATGCTCTATTCGTTCCGGCATATGTATAAAGAGATGCCCCGTGCAGGTGCTTTGGTAGAAATCTTAGATTCGACTGATGTGAGCTTTGTGGGGCAGTTGGAGGATGTGTCGATCACGGTTGCTGGTATGGATTCGGCACTGCCTGTTTCGGTGACTGTAGGATCTACTGTTGAGAGGAGTTTAGTATGAGCTTAAAGAAGATCAGAAGCATTCTTCTGCCGAAACCGGTAATAAGGATCGGTGAGGTTATTGGAAGAGGCCCGAAAGGGGAGTATAAGGTGAAGATGAAGGATGGAGAAGAGACGACAGCGAACGCTGCTGGGCAAGAATTACGAAGAGGAGACTCGGTTTTGTTCTCCAGTGGCACGATATTAAATAAGTTGTCAAAAGTACAAGTGGCAGTGTATTATGTGCCTTAAGTGGTGATGCTAAATGCATAATAACCAGAAGGAAAAGGAGAGAAGATGAAGATTGCAATATTGACAAATTTTCAAGATTTAAAAGCAGGATACAGCCTGACAGGTATAGTGAAAGATCAGGCAGAGATGTTGGCGAAGCATGGGAATGAGGTAATTTTGTACGTGAGTGAGGCTTTTAGAGGAGACACTGCCCCGAAAGGTTCATATAAGGGGGAGGTTTTGCCGAAGGGCATGGAGATTCGAAAGACTATGCCGCATACGCCGTTGACCGATTATCAGACGATGACTGCCCTTAAAGACAAAGATAGGCCGGTGATCGGGAGGATCCGATCCTTGCTGGTGGCCGAGATGGCTGACGTTGATATTGTTATTACGCACGACTTCCTGCATACCGGCTGGAACCTGATTTATGGAATAGCTTGCGTAGATGCAGCGAAACTTCTTGATAAGCCGCGCTGGTTTCACTGGGTGCACAGTATTCCAACGCAGAATAGAGATTGGTGGAATATGAAATGGATCGACGGAGGACAGAAGAAGCATAAGATGGTGTACCCGAACAAAGCAGACCAGCCCCGTTGTGCCAGAGCTTACCGATGCGAGCTGGATGAGGTTGTTGTATTCCCGCATATAAAGGATATTAGAACATTTTGTGACTTTGACGACATGACCAAGAAGTTTATAGATAGCTGCCCGGCGGTGATGCAGGCTGATGCCGTGGAGATAATGCCCGCTTCGTCAGACAGACTGCAGTGGAAAAGAGTACGGGAAGTGATCCTGATTTTCGCAGAGCTGAAGAGACAGGGACTCAGTGTTTTCCTTGCTGTAGCAAATCAGTGGGCAAACACGGCGAAAAGGCAAGCAGATTTGGAGCAGTTTGAGAAGATTGCACAAAGAAACGGTTTGGAGGTTGGGAAAGAATTTATTTTTACGAGCCGCTGGGACAACGGTGCGTACTCTGCTGGATTGCCGAAGAGAATATTGCGGGAATTACTGATGCTGCAGAATTTGTTTATTTTTCCTACGCATCATGAGAGTTTTGGATTGTGCCCACCGGAGGCGATGTTGGTGTCAAATTGCCTGATGGTTCTGAATGGATCACTGAAGATGCAGCCTGAGGTTGCTGGAGGACATGGTCTGTACTTCGATTTTGGGAGTTACGACAATCCACAGACGTCTGTGCCTGAGGACGCATTGTTCAAGAAAGTTGCTATCGCAGCAGCCGCACGATTGAAGGAAGAACATGCCATAGCTGGTAAGACTTTTATGAGGCAGAAGTACAACATGGACAGCATGTACAAGAATTATTACGAACCGATTTTTACGGAGGCCATGAATGTCGCACAGAAAGATAACAGTGAGGTCGTTCAATGGGATAGGAGACCTGCTCTTTGCAACGCCGACCTTCCGAGTTCTTAAAGAGAACAATCTCTGTGATGAGCTCGTAGTAAACACGAACAGGCCGGAGCTGGTTCTTGATAATCCGTTTGTAGACAAGGTGAATGAATCCAGTGAGGGTATTTTTCTTGGCTACGATGACCCGATTCACTGTAAGGCTCCGACCTGTCATCACATCGAAAAAGATTTCGAAATTATCATGAGCCAGTCAGGCATGGCTGCTTCGATTGGGGAGTACGCCAGAAAGCTGAAGCTCCAGCCAGAGATTTATATGCCGTTGGGGGAGAAGGCGCAGGGTAGAGTAGGTGTTCAGGTGATGCATAAGGGGCACTGGCACAAGAAAAAAGTATGGCCGTATTTTGATGATCTGGCAAAGTTCATTGGTTTCGAGCCTATTCCGTCGTTTGATATGATTCAGACGTTGGTCAGGTATATTTCGTCGTGTGATGTGGTAGTGTGTGCTGAGGGAGGAATTTCTCACATTGCAAAAGCTGTTGGGACAAAAGCAGTTGTTGTTTACGGTGGTTTTGCGGAGCCAGAGTGGAACGGATATGCTGATCAGACGAATTTGACTCACAGTCTATGGTGTTCGCCATGCTATAACTCGAAGCCTTGTGTATGCAGGCCTGAGAGAGCTTGCATGCGAGAAATTTTTATGAGTTCGGTGATGTTGAAAGCAAAAATGATGCTCAGTGCAAGCGATTGCACGGAGAAAGTAGCCAGTGGAGCCACACTATGAGAGATGCTGATTTCAGATCGTACATGGAGCACTTGGAGTTGAATGTTTTCTGCAATAAAGAAGCGAAGAGTGAGAAGATCTCGATACGAAATGGAAAGTTACGGAGCACGATATTTGGCCGAACGATTGGCGGTGTGGTGCCAGCAAGAGATGTATTTGTGGTTGATTATTATGGGTATATGAAGAAGTCCATAGGTTTGCTTGAGAATATAGAGGAGATTAGGTCGAGTTTGCTGACAGGTAAGCAGTTGAAGACTGTGACATGCCCTGTACATCACTTTGCCAGCCTTAAGATAGAGTACGTAGCGCAGGGGGCCCCCGAGCTGGTGGCAGATTTTCCGAAGTTCAAAGAAATGTTGCTTAACTTAAGAGGATTTAAGAAGGAGAAGAAAAATGGCTGAGACAATTCCTGATATTACGCATGTAAGAGGTGATACGTTCCAGAAGACCCTGACTTTTCTCGATAAGCAGGCGACTCCACAGCCGATTGATATAACGGGCGGTACGATTACTTTCACGATTAAGGCTAAACCAAAGGATACAGATGCTGAGGCCATAGTTGGCCCTGTCATGGTGTCACCCCCACATACTGACCCGACGAACGGGGAGACACAGATAACGATACCTAAAGAGACCATGGTGATTCCGGCAAAGGATTACCATTTTGATTTTCAGTTTGATAGTGCAGCCGGCATCAGAACGACTTTGAAGATTGGTGTGATTCGAATACTGCAGGATGTTACGCATAACGCTTAATTCTGGAGGAAGTTATGGAAGATGTTACTTTTAGTATAGACGAAACAGCGCCAATAGTTTTTTCCGTAGAATCTCTGGCGGTGGTGACACCGGACGACTTTGATCTAGCCCATGCCAGCATGACAGGCAAAGACGCAAACGACCATCCGCAGTATTTACTTGTATCTGATTGGGGAGCGCACCCAGCCTATGGAATTATTGCACAGGATTTAGTAGATTACGCAGCAGCCTACGGGTGGGGAGATCACGCAGGACTGTATTCTGTGCTGGCACATGATCACGCCGGAGTTTATTCGGTAGTAGCTCATATGCATGATTATTCTGGAGTTTATTCAGTAGTTGCCCATACGCATGATCAGCTGCATGCTGAAAGTCACAGTATTGAGTCACACGGAACGAACGCAACTGCCGCCAACTTGGACGTCTTGGTAGGTGGAGCAGAGACTTCTTTGCATGCACATGCCGCTGGAGCGCATGATCATGACGAAGACTATCTGGGCATTGCTGATTCAAGAATTGCCAAATGGGATACTGCGTATGGTTGGGGAGACCATGATGGTTTGTACTCAGTAGTGGCGCATGTCCACGATTCCACCTATATCGGATTGACTGATGAGAGAATAGTTCAGTGGGAAGCAGCCTATGGATGGGGAGATCATGCTGGGTTGTATTCTGTTTTGGCCCACGACCATGACTCAGATTACGTAGGACTTGCGGGAAATCAAAGTATTGCTGGGAATAAGACGTTTACAGGGAACTGCATATATAGTGAACCATTGACAGTACCAGCACCTGTACAGGACTGGCATGCGGCACGAGTAGATTGGGTAAATAGTAGCATCGCAAGCGATATAGCTGCTATAGATTTATCAGACCTGCACTCGGAGAGTCATACGATTGCCTCACATGGAACGAACGCAACTGAGGGCAATCTTGATACGTTGGTAGGAACTGGCTATGCAGACTTGCTGCATAAGCATTTGAATACGAATTATGACTACTCGCTTACTGTTGCACAGAATGGAACCGGAGATTTCACGTCGATACAGGCTGCGATAGATTCAATCACGGATAATGATTCCGACCATCGTTATCAGATTCTAGTATATCCCGGCAAATATGCTGAGAATGTAGTAGGTAAGTCATATGTCGGAATTTTAGGTTTCGGAGGGTTGCTTTCAGCATGGGCCTCCATAACTCCGACAACCGGTATTGGGTTTCAGCAGAATTCTGGAGTTGGAGGCATTACAGCCATGCAGATTGAGATGGCAGTAACGACTAGCGGGAATGCTTGTGTATTTGTTAATGGTTCGGCCGTAGTAGGAATCCAGAACTGCAGACTCACGCTGGCGGCCACTGGAGAAGGGCTGACAAATTCTCTTATCAGGCAGATAGGAGGTGTTCTTGTACTGAGCTCCGGAATGATTAATTATTCGCATAATGGGAATTCAGTAGACGTCAATACGCATAACATTATAGATCTACAGTCTGGGCTGGGAGCTGATATGTATGGTGTTGAGATGCAGGGCAGCATCTCTGACTCAGTAGATAACGTGAGCTATGTTAGTGAGATGTACGCAAGTCTGGCGAATACCAGATTTCAGTCGAATCATATTGCAGTTAGCTGCACAGCAACTGATTACTCTGGGCACTGTGCCATTTTTAATGAAACTGGAGCTAGTTTGGACAAAGATATTTTTAATAATTTGATTCAGTTACAGGGAAGTGGAGGAACAGGCTCAGGAGAAATATATCACATTGATACACCGTCAGGTGGAAAGATTAGGTCAGCTTCGAATAGGCTGCAGGTTCTTGGGTTCGGTAAGAATTATATTGGAGAGGTGTTATCTGGGGATGAGTTAATAAGTCACTTTGATTATATCAACTGTGCAGATGGAGTTACTGGCGATGGGTTGTATACGTGTGTGAATGCCCCAAGTGCCGGAGATATCCAGATATCTGGCTCGTATCTCAATATGTATTCGAATGCCAAGACCGTAGGAGCAAGGGGAGCTGATTTCACGTCGATACAGGATGCGATAGATTCAATCACAGTAGTAGGTGACAGTAGTTGGGTGATAATACTGTATCCCGGAACTTACACGGAGAACGTGACACTGAAGGCAGGGGTAAGTTTGGTGGGAATTGGCTCTGTAGGAGACGTAACGATACAGGAAGAGGAAGGGACTGTTCTTACGATACCTTATACGCCATTCTCAGTATCTGTTGTTAGAAATTTGACATTGAAATGTGCTGTGTCAGGAATATCGACAGCTAAGTTGGTGGCCTCCGGAGGTTTTTACACGAGATTTGACGACGTTGTTTTTGATGTTGATATAGCTAACGGCTCGATGACCGATATAGAGCTGACGTCAGGAACCACGACCTTTGAATCGTGTCTGTTTCAGCACGATAGCACAGGCACATCCGCCGGAGATACAGTGATAATTAAGAACAAGGGAACAGCCTTGTTTAATGTATCAGGAGGAACTGGTAGTGTAGTTGTGGAATCCATAGCTAACACTACTCATGTATTTTTTATAGAGGATGAATCTTCTACGGATGTGGATTGTGATGTTTTTAATTTTAAATGCTCTATGCTTGCAGAAACAGCAGGTTTTGCTGGCCTTATGGAGTTTTGGAGATTAGAGTATGCGACTGTTGAGAACAGGATACAGAGGTCATACATTCATCTAAGTACACCAAGTGGTGCTACGAGTTCAGTAGGAGCCTACGTAGATGTGTCCACAGCAGGAGTGTGCGTGTACTCCTCCAACAATGATGTTAGCGTGACAGGTTTCGATGAGAATTATACGGCAGCGATAGCAGCCTCCGCCGTTTGTAACAGTCACTTTGATAACATAAATGCTGTTGATGGCGTAACCGGAGCTGGTGTTTACAATTTTGTCAATTCTCCGAGTCCCGGAAATATTCAATGTAGCGGTGGGTACTTGAACATGTACGACGCCGTGAAGACAGTTGGACCGAGAGGTTGTGATTATACGGAGATACAGGTAGCGCTGGATGACAATCCTGAGCCAAATATTCTGTTCACGATTCAGCCAGATACTTACGTAAATGATACACTTAATTTTACGGCTAATAACCAAACTATTCAAGGAGTTAGTGAGAGCAACAAAGATGCTGAAATAACAAATACTACTACTATATGTGACTATGGAGCATTTACTAATTGTAAAGTATCTAGGATTAATGTTAAACAAACACAAGAAAGCAATGACCCTGTAGTAACTGGAACAGGTTCTTGTCATTTTGATGATGTTATAAATGAACTTATCTGTGGTGCTGGTACTGGAACAGGCGCTCCTTTAATACCAAGAAATTATACAGGTACTGGTGATATTACAATATTAAGAGGTGAAGTTATACAGTCTAATGCTTCCTCAACAACAAATATTGATTATCATAATTTTGCTGCTCCAATAGAACCCTCAGCAGGGGGTAGTATCACTGTTGATGGAAGTAAGGTTACATTAAATCAAACTGGTAAACACTATATTTGTTTTGGTGTTGGGACTTTATCATCTGGTTCTTTTGAAGTTAATAGAACTGAGATTATTGTTAATACAACTTCTTGCCAGTTTGCTGTAGGTTTAATGGGATGTGAAGCAACTGGAGTGAATTTTGCAGCCTTTAATAAAATTTCAGTAATTGGCACCAGTCACACTGCTATTGGTGTTTATGGAGTAACTCCATCAGCACTAACAATTAATAGTAGTTATAGTTCTTATATTATTGAGGGTGGTACTTCCAATAATTTTGGCATAGAGGCGCTTACCCCAGTAATAGTTAACACAAGTTTTGATGTATATCTTGCAACAACATTTTCTAATAGTACTGGTACAGTAAATTCCATTAGGACTGACAGTCCAGGAAATCTTTCCTTGTCTGGTAGTTTAAAAGTTAATGA
>Ga0307928_10000593_pt1 | contig 27352 bp, 37 predicted proteins | sample AceLakmetagen232_FD_201815 | JGI IMG/M metagenome (GOLD analysis project Ga0307928, IMG submission 201815) | Saline water microbial communities from Ace Lake, Antarctica - #232 | ecosystem: Environmental > Aquatic > Non-marine Saline and Alkaline > Saline | place: Antarctica: Ace Lake... | reverse complement strand
TAATACTGATGATAATTCAGCTAAAGCTCAGATAGTTGTTATTTTAACAAAGGTAAACTCAGCATTAGTCAATATTCTATCGGCTGGTCAACAATCTAACTCAGCTAAAGCCAATATTCTAAGAACAGACGAAACTCAAGCTAACTCTGCTAAGGCTTTTATTGAAAATCATGAGCGTTATTGGATTGGTGGTACAGGAAATTGGAGTGATACAGCCCATTGGTCAGTAGCAAGTGGTGGTGCTGGTGGTGTTCCTATTCCTACTGCTACAGAAGATGTCTTTATAGACTCTAATTCAGGATTTGGAGGAGGGGGAATAATAAGTACTGATGGAGATGGAGCTATATGCCATGATTTCACTTCAACTTCTGGACATACATACAGCATTGAATATGTAGATGAGGACATATATGTCTATGGTTCATTTGTGGGTGAAAGTGGCTTAAGCCTTACTGGGGAAATTTATCTAAATTTTGAAGCTACTGATGCTGGACATACTCTTACATTTAATGGAATGGATTTAGGAGGCCTTTCAGGATGTGAGATATATTTTAATGGTAGTGGTGGTGAATGGGCTTTACAAGATGACTTTATAACTACTCTTGAGGGGAAATTTTATTTTAATAATGGAACTTTTGATGCTAATAACCATAATGTAACTGCTGCTGCTTTATTTTTTGAGGCTAGGGCTGGCTATATTCCAACCATTATTATGGGTTCAGGAACTTGGGAGACAACATTTGGATGGGAAATAGACGAGAATGATGGTGAAGTTGTAACGATTACTCCAGAAACATCAACCATTAAAATTATTGAAAACGCTGAAGCGATATATTTTAATGGTGGTGGCAAAACATATAATAATATTTGGTTAACTTATGAGGGTGAAGATACTTCATTTGAGTTTACTGGATCAAACACATTCAATGATTTTAAAGCAGATGCTAGTACAATAATTAAATTTTATAGAAGCACAACCACAACAGTAACCACATTTACTGTATCTGGAACTTCTGGAAATTTAATAACTATTAATAGTGACGATGATTCTACCCAACATATTCTTTCTAAGGCTTCAGGAACAGTTAATTGTGATTACCTTGATCTAAGTAATTCTAACGCCACTGGTGGGGCAGCTTGGTATGCTGGAATACACTCAGTTGATACAGCTAATAATGATGGTTGGATATTTACTTATCCTAAGGCTAACTCAGCCAAAGCATCTATCGTTACAACAAACACTCAAGAAAATTCCGCTAAGGCTAGTATTGTAGTAACCGAAACCAACGTTAACTCTGCAAAAGCGAATATTAATACTCCACAGTCGAACTCTGCCAAGGCTAATATTTTAGCATCACTATCTAAAAATAACTCTGTATTAGTAAACATATTGGCGATTGGACAACAACCTAATAGTGCTAAGGCAAATATTCTCGTTACAGATAACACACAGATAAACTCTACAAAAGCAAACATTAACACTCCACAGGGTAATAGTGCTAAAGCATCTATTGTTGTAACTAATACTCAGGATAGTTCCGCCAAGTTAAACATACTAGCGACAGATAATACTAAAAATAACTCCGCATTAGGGAATATCATCGCAGTTGGTCAACAGCCAAATAGTGCTAAATCCTCTATTTCTACAATACCGACTAAGGTAAGTTCATCTAAAGCTAATATTTTGGCTACACTATCTAAAAATAACTCTTCATTGGCGAATATTTTAGCGGTTGGGCAACAACCTAATTCGATCAAAGCTAATATTTTAGTAGTAAATAATACGCAGGATAATTCAGCTAAAGCGAGCATTGTAGTAACCGAAACCAACGTTAACTCATCTAAATCTAATATTAACACTCCACAGTCGAACTCTGTAAGGGCTAATATTAATACTCCACAGTCGAACTCTGCCAAAGCTAATATACAACCGACAGTATCTCAAGCCAATTCAGCTAAAGCTAATATCTTGAGGACTGGTGAAACTCAAGACAATCAATCTAAATCTAATATTCTTATTACGGATAATACCAATGATAGCTCAGCTAAAGCTAATATTGTTACAACTTTATCTAAAGACAGTTCTGCTAAAGCAAGTATTGTAGTAGCAAATAATTATGCTACATATGCCAAAGCCAATATTCTAAGAACAGACGAAACTCAGGATAGTTCGGCTAAGGCTAGTATAGTTACAACGGAAACAGATGATAGTTCGGCTAAAGCAAATATCTTTGTAGCTAATAATACACAAGATAATTCAGCCAAAGCGAATATTAATACTCCGCAAAATAACTCTACTAAGTCTAATATTCTAGTCGTTGATAATGAAAACGCTAACTCTGTTAAAGCTAATATCTTAGGAGAAATAGAAACTAAAGTTAACTCAGTGAAAGCAGACATTCTTGTAACAGATAATACTGATGACAACTCAGCTAAGGCAAATATTCTAGTCACTGGTAATACAGCAATTAATTCAGCCAAAGCGAATATTAACACTCCACAGTCGAACTCTGCCAAAGCCAATATTTTAGTATCACTTTCTAAGAATAACTCTGTATTAGCAAATATCTTGGTATCAGGACAGCAACCTAATAGTAGTAAAGCAAATATCTTTGTGGCTGATAATACTAAAGATAGCTCTGCTAAAGCTTGCATTGGTGTTACAGAAATCAACGATAGTTCGGCCAAAGCCAACATTATAGCCATTACTACACAGGCAAGTTCAGCCAAAGCAAGTATTACTGCAATTGGGCAACAGCCTGGTTATGCTAAAGCAGATATCTTAGTAGCTGATAATACTAAAGATAATCAATCTAAGTCTAATATTCTTGTTGCAGATAATACCAATGATAGTTCAGCTAAGGCTAGTATCGAATTGATACACACTCAAGTTAATTCAGCTAAAGCTAATATTCTAGTTACTGGCAACACTCAAGATAATTCATCTAAATCAAATATCGCCATAACTTCATCTAAAGATAGCTCTGCTAAGGCTGACATCTTGGTTACTGATAATACTAATGACAACTCTGCGAAATCTAGTATTGAAGTTGTTGGTGAGAAAACTAATAGTGCTAAAGCCAACATTATAGTAGTCGATAACACTCAGGCTAACTCAGCCAAAGCATCTATAGTTACAACAAATACTAATGATAATAGTGCTAGAGCTAGGATCTTTAATTCTGTAGAAAACGCAAGCTCAGCTAAAGCTAATATCCTAGTCATTGACAACACTAAGAATAATTTATCTAAGGCGAACATCGTACTTGTTGATATTACTAATAATAACTCTGCTAAAGCAGAACTTAGGCAAGTTCAGATTTATGTACCAAGACCATACAAATCTAAAGAGGCGATGATCTACTCACCAATGTCGTTCCCATACGGAAGAAAGAAAGGGATTTATGACGATAGAGTTTAACTTGACAAACTATAAACAACTTTGGTACGCTTTATATAAGGACTCAAATAAAGACAGTCTTTAATTAGGTCATGCCGTGTGGTATGGCTATTTTATTAGGAGGATTATGAACGACGTAAAACTTTATGCACAGATTACTAAGGTAGATGAAGATAAGAGAATCGTTGAGGGTTTTGCTACCACAGAGGCTGTAGATAGCCAAGGTGAGGTTGTAAAGCTTTCTGCTATTAAGAAGGCTCTGCCTGAGTATATGAAATATGCTAATCTTCGGGAGATGCATCAGTGGTCAGCAGTGGGTAAAACGATTGCTACAAGAGTTGATGATAAGAAAAAGGGTCTTTGGATAAGGGGTAAGATTATTGACAATAATGCCTGGGAAAAAGTTAAAGAAAAAGTCTATAACGGTTTCTCTATCGGTGGGGTAGTTAACAAGAAAATTGGTAATATTATTCATGAATTAGCTTTAAACGAAATCTCTTTAGTAGATAGACCAGCTAATCCAAAAGCCATGTTTAGCATGGTTAAAATTAATCAAGGAGGTAAAGTTATGGAAAAACAGATGCCAACAGCACCATATGGGATGTCAGATGATGCCCCTAAATTCGCAGGTATTAAAATTGCTGACAGATTATTGTCGATGTCTAGTACTCTTACAATGCTTATCGAAAGCTGTGAAGAGATAGGTAGACCAGTGAAACATATTAGAGGCGTGTTAAAAGCTATTAAGAAAGCAGCTATGTTCGAACTTGAACACGAAAAAGAGGCAGCTAAGAAGAAGGAAGAGAAAAAAGAGAAGAAGATAGAAGAGCAAGTTAATGAGTTAGGAGAAATAGTGGAGCATGCTATCCAGAATAAACAGATCATGCAGCCAAACTGGGAGAAAGATTATTTCCAGCAACTTAAAGATAATTTATAAATATGGCTAGAAAGAGAAAGAGAAAACCACGGAAGAAAAAAGTGGTTGTAAAACCAGTGGTATTCGTAAAGCCAATAGAGTTTACTGAACCAGAACCAGAATCAAAATCCATTGTGGATGAAGCTATTCAAATTTAATGACATCAGAAACGACAAGTACCTATACTTTTAATCCAAAGAAGAGATCAGTGTTCTCGCCCAAAGATAAACCCAAGAAGCCTAAGAGGGTTTACACTAAGCCTTCTAATATGAAACCAATGGGGCATAAAAGCTAATCTTTACTATCTAAACATCTTCTTGGTTTTGTAAATCTGTCCTAGACTAATCTTCTCTTTCCTTCTCTTATCTAGTTTTTTTGCCCACCACCTTCTCCAGTTCTCCCTATCTTGCTCACGCCTTCCTTTACGATATTTGAGTATTTTGACACGATTATTTACATAGTATTTTGGATTATAATCCGCCATGTAGTTAGTTTTGTCTTCAGGGTTCTTGTAACTCATAGGTTAGATTATACAATAAATAACAGAGGAATCAAATCCAAGACCTTATCCGCACTTGACAAACTAAAAAAAAGTTTGCCATAATATGTATAAGGTTGGTGTAATATCAACGGATGATTATCACCGCACCCCGTAATGGGTGTGGTTTTTTTGGAGGGAAACGATGCCTTATCCAGGCGTACCTAATAAGCTTATACCCAAGATGGAATCTTGTGTGGCTGATTTAATGAAAGACCCCAAGATGAGGTCTAAGTATCCAAAGGCTAAAGAAAGAAAAAGTCATGCGATTGCTATTTGCCATAAAAGCATTATGGGGAAAATTGACTCTATTAAACACCTATCAATTAGTGAAAAAGGAAAGGCGGTGAAAAACATGAAAAAGATAAAAATTGAAAAAGTTGAGAAACTCGAGAAGGCAGACCAGAAAGTCGAAAAGGAAGCCAAGAAAGTTGAGAAAGTCGTAAAGACTGAGAAAACTGAAAAGGTTGTCAAAGTAGAAAAGAAGGTTGAGAAAAAAGCCAAGAAAGTTCTTAAAGCTAAAGCTCCAGTTGTTGACAATGTTTCTGATAAGGGTGAACCTACAGATCAGGGTCCAGTTGATGAGATTAAAGTTAAACCTATCAAAGTTAAAGCAGTTAAGAAAGCTGACAGATATGCTGAGAGGTTTGAAAAGCTTTTCGAATCTGTAGAGTCTCTTAACAAAAACGTTTCCAAGCTAGCCGACCTTGTAAAAGCTTCTGCTGAAGAAGCACCAAAAGTCGAAGCTCCTAAGAAAGCTGAGGTCAAGAAGATTGTTAAAGTCGAAAAGGCCGAGGAAGCCAAAAAAGAGGAGGTACACAAGGCTAAGAAAGCTATTAGTACTTCTTCAGGAGAGGCTTCAGAGAAACTATTGAAAGTGATTGATGACCTTAAAGGTCGTATCAAGAAACTTGAAGAATCTCCAGCTCCTGCGAAAGTAATTGTTTCAAAAACTTTTGCTGGCGACGACGAAGACAAGCAAGACCTTCAAAAGGTTGAAAAGCGTTTAGCAGAACTCACAAAAATCCGAGATGAGAAGCCTCTAGAATATACAGAGAAACTCGAATCGGAGGCTTATGATCTTGTTAAACTAAAGAAAGCCTTGGTCATTTAAGTTTGAAAGCTATTATAAATAGCCTAGGAAATCTCTGTTTTAAACAGAGGTATCCTTACTATTAACTTGTAACCATTTGAAAGGTGGTGAATATAAATATGAAAAACGTAACTGAAGCACTATCTGGTATCAAAGATATGATTATGAAAGCTGCTGAAACGACTGCGACTAATACTTTTAGTCCAGGAACACGTTCAGTTTTTTCTCCGGAAAATCTTGATGAAGAGATTAGAATTCTCTCCCCAAAAGATACTCCACTGCGAAATAGGACTCCTCGCGTAAAAGGCTTGGGTCAAGCAGCACAATGGAAACAGATGACATCTGGGATGCACTCAGGGTCATACAGCTCAACTAACGCTATCACTGGTACTGCTACAAGCATTGCCTTTGCAGATGCAGCCGCTCCAGGCGAAACTTCTCAAACTTACACTGCTACCGCAGCAACATACAAGTTGCTAGGTAGGAAATTAGAGGTTGGAGGTTTAGCTTTGGCAGCATCAAAAGGTCGGGATGCACAACCTGACATGCAAAAGAGCAGAGAGCGAATTAAGATTTATGAAGTTATGCTAGGCGAAGAAGAGATGATGATCTCGGGAGATGCCGCACTTAGAACAAGCGAGTTTTCTGGACTAAACAAACAGATTACTACTAACTCAGGTTCATGTACCTTTGTTACCGCTTCTGGTGTTGGCGCGTGGTGCCGAGAACTGTATAAATACGGTGCGGAACCTACACTGCTACTCTCATCAGCAAGACAACTTCAAGCATTAGCTGACGATCTAGAGAAATCTGGATCTATTCAGAGAGTCGTAATTGCTCAAAAGGATTTAACAGGCGTAACTGGCGGTCTGAAACTACAGAAGATTGTTAACCCCGTAACAGGGACACTAATCGACACTGAAGTATCAAGATTCGTTGGTTTTGGTGGATTACTCCTAACAGAGAAATCCCCAGCTGGTGAAATCTGGATTGAAGCGGACCAATTGATTCCTATGTCAAGAGTGGACGTACCTTCAAGCAACTTCTCATACATTAGCTTTATTTTAGAAGCTATGGCATTGAAAGTTATTGGAGAACCATTCCAGTTCAAATTCAACACAGGTGCTTAAAACCTAACATTGTTTCTCGCCCCTAGTAGTTCCTCTGCATGGGGCGAGGACAGAGGAACAACAATTATAAAAGTGAAGATGTCTTCACAACAAGAAAGGAATTATGGCAGGAAGTCATAACGAAACAATATTAGAATACTGTAATAAGGTAGACATCGAAAACTACCTATTACTTGATATTGACTCTTCTTTTGATACTCAAATTAACACTTGGATTGCCGCAGCCGAGAAGCATGTAAATAACTATCTCGGTTACACAACTAATTCAGGTGTTTTAAACGAGCAAATTACAAGTGAAAAAGCTAACGCTTATGTAGATACTGAGGGGAATCTCATGGTGTTCCCAAACAAGACACCAATTAACTCAGTATCATCGCTGTCTCTTATTAAGGGAACTAATTCACTAGATTTATCGCTAACAAGTGGAGATGATACTAGATATAACATTCCAACTGGCGGAAAATATTTATTGTATCCAGGGACAGAATTGTCTATGACTGGTAATAGTATTATTGGAAGTTTCTTTGATATTAGAGGAACTAAGTTTTTTACAGATTTAGATTATATTGCTGGCTATACAGAAGTTCCTTATCCAATCAGACAGGCAACGGTAAATATAGCGTCTGACTTTATTATGAGGCATACCAATAAGGAGGACTTAGAGGGCATTACTCAGGGTAGAATTAGTAAGCGTTGGTCTCAAAGACTCGGTGGCGAGTCAGACTTTATGAAAGACGCTTATGAGTTATTGAGACCCTATCGTCAGTCAGCAAGGTGGGTGTAAAGTATGAGTGTAATTACAGATGCTATTATCAGTATCAAGCGATTAACTAAAGATACTACTGATACTTCAAAGGAACAGTATCAGATAAATTCAGCTTTAGCAGCCGTTAAAGTACAACTTCAACCAGCTTCTCCAGCAGAGACAGCAATTGCTCAAGGTGTTTTAGGACAAACATATATTGGCTTTACTACTACATCGGGAATATTAGTTTCAGATTATGTGACTGTTTCAGGAACAGGTGAAATATTAAGAGTAAAGGGAATAGAAGATTGGTCGATGGATCCTGCCCCACATTATGAATTAACTTTAGTTAAATTTGACGAGGACAACGTATGATAACAATAACTGGTGATAAGAAGTTAATGGCTGATCTTACTGGTATGGCTAAAGTACTTCCTAGAGAGGTGGAGGATGTTTTGGATCAAACAGCAGATTTTGTTAAAGATGATTTGAGTGCTGGTGCACCTGTAAATACTGGTGCTCTTGCTGATAGTATGGCAGTAACAAAGAAAAGTGTTGGATATAGGGAAATAGGTGCTGGTGGTTCAAGATCATCTGATGGTTCACTTCCAAGGGATTATGCTATTTTTGCAGAAGAAGGTGCATCGGCTCACTGGCCTAATATTAAACATATGGGTCTATCAGACGAGGAATCTTTCTTAGTTGCAAGAGCAATTAGTCGCAAACCACAAAAAGCATATAAATTTTTTGAAGCAACTTTTGATAAGGTTAAATTGTTCTTTTATAGAGCAGTGGAAAATTCAATAGAAAAGGTGGTAAGATGAGTGTGTCAGCAATTCGCGTAAAACTATTGACAAAGTTAAACGAGATGCAATCTCTGAAAGGAGCGTGGGATTGGGAGGTTTCCAATGTTGATGGAAAGTACCCATATGCTACACTTACATTAAGAGATGGCGAAGCTGAGTTTGCTTCAACTGCTCATAACTTGAGACGAAGAGGGTTTACTATTAAACTCTATCAGGAGAGGCAAAAAGGAACTGGTCAGACTCCAGAAGAGGCTGAGGACATAATGACATCGGTTATAGATGAATTTGAGAAGGCACTAGATATGGATACTACACTATCAGGTACATGCAAGTATGTTGAGCCAATTGTGTGGCGGGCTGACTATACTATCCGTGAACACGCTACACGATTATTAGAAATTGATGTCAACGCTATAGATATCGTTGACAGCATTTGAAAGGTGGTGAAAATAAATTATGTCAATAACAATTGGTAGACTTGGCTACGCAGGGTTCGCTCTTGAAACGACTCCTGGGGAGGCCAATACAACACCAGATGTATATTTACCTTACACTGATATTTCGATGAGAGGCCATCATGAGCCTATTGAGGATATTGCCTCAAAGACATCAAGATTGATGGATAAAGATTCTGTTAGTGGCAAGCAGTGGTCTGAAGGAGACTTGGCTATAAATTGTGATGTTCACAATTCAGGTTATCTTTGGAAGGCAGCTATGGGCAACGAACAGTTGACTACTGGCACACCTAATTACCACACTTTCTATGTAACAGCTTCTGGAAATACTCCTAAGACAGCGACTATCATTCAGGGTAGAGACACTGACGTTCAGCAATATACTTATGTTGCTACTAACGAACTCAATCTTGAGATTTCAGATGGTTTAGCTACTTTGACAGCATCTATGATGGGTAAATTCCCAACCGTAGTTTCAGCTCAAACAGCGACAACAACTTCTGGAACAGTTTTTGCTTTCCCAGATATGTCTGTTAAATTTGGATCAACTCTTTCGGCAGCTAGTTCAGCTAGCGCGACAGCAATTAATGACTTTAGTTTGACTATTGCTAACGAGTTGGAGATGATTCACAGAAGTGGAAGTGCAGATGTCTCAGCTATCCGAACAAAAGGATGCAGAGTATCTGGTTCATACACAGTCTTCTTTGATTCTGTTACTGATAGGGATGCCTATTATGCTCTGAATAAACGAGCTATGGAGATCACTTTCACAGGTAACGCTAATGAAGAGATGCGAATCAGGATTCCAGAATTTAGACTAAACGAGAATGAAATCACAACAGGACTAGACGACTTCTTTGTTGCAAACTGCAATTTTGTAGCTGAAGACAAAGTAGACGCAGGAGCTAGACTGATTGATGTCAGACTTGGAAACGACAAGAGTGACGTTTATTAAAATCTGAATTAATAATTAATTAAAAAAGGAGGGTACATATGCCCGTATTAAAAGATTTTAGGGGTACGATTTCTATTTCACTCCCAGAAACAGGGGGTAAGGTTGAATTGTACGATTGCCTTATAGCTAATGATTCTCTAGAAATAGAGAAGATTTATACTACAGATACTTCAGTTCCCATAGTGGCTGGTCAGACCAGTACTGCTATGAGTATTAGAGCATCTAGGTATTATGAAGCTCAAGAGGCGACCTTAAAGGTTATGGTTAAGGGTTGGGACTTTACCGACAAGGATGGTAAAGATATCAAACCGACCGTAGAAAACATCAAAAAACTTCCTCGTAAAGATTATGACTTTCTAGTACAGAAGGTTACTGATCTTACTGGGGAGAAAAGGTTAACAACAGACCAAAAAAAAAATTAATAACGAAACTTGTGATAAGCCTTAAGTCTAGTAAACCAAAGCTTATATCAGGTTTTAACGAAGTGATTATTAGTAAAAAAACTGGGTGGAATTATTGGGAGATTATGTCCCAACCACTCTGGTTTTTAGAAAGAATAGCAATTTATGAGGAGGCTGAAAGCATCGTAAGAAAAATCAGAGATGCTAAAAAGTAAATATGGCGAGTAGAGAAGTCTTAATCGCACTTAAGCTCATAGGAGCAGCTCAAGTAGAGGCGGGGTTACAAAAAGTTTCCCAAGCCGTTGCTGGTATGGGACAAAAGATTGAAACTGTGACCAAATCTTCTGGTAAGAGGCTAGAGGAGATGGGGAGAAACATGCAAAGGACTGGTCGTGTCCTTTCTGTTGAATTAACTGCACCTATCGTTGCTTTTGGTAAAGTAGCCGTTGATAAATTCGTTGCAGTTGATACAGCCACTCGTCGATTGCAAAAGGTATTTAGTGGAACAGCAGCAGAGATGAACGCTAATTTAATTCCAGCAGCACAGGAATTAGCTCTCTATTGGGGTATGAATAAGGTCGAAATTATAGATGTGATGCAGGAACTTGCAGCTATGGGCTTTCAAACACAAGAGATAATTGATGGTACTACCAAGGCTGTTGAAGTGTCTAAATTAGGTAACTTGGATTTGGCTAAATCTATGGATTTAGTTGTGGCTGTGATGCAAAACTATGGCGTTACTGGAAAAGAACTAACTCAAACAATAGCAGATATTAACGCTGTTGAAGATGCTGGTGCTGCTCAATTAAGTGATTTTTCAGTTGGTTTAGGGAGAGTAGCGTCTATTGGAAAATTGGCTGGATTAGGGATTAAAGAAGTTGGTGCGATGATGAGTGTTTTAATTGGTAGGGGTGAAAAAGCCACACTAGCTGCTCGTTCACTTAAAACGGTATTTTCTAGAATTATAGCACCAACAGCAGCAATTAAAGATGAGTTTGAAAGGCTTGGAATTAGTATTGAAACAACAGAAGAAAGAACTGCAACCCTGACTAAAACGATAGGTGGAAACTCAGATGAGGTAGAGAGATTAATCAAGTTGAAAACAAAACAAGAAGAAAAGTTAAGAGACTATATAGCTGTTTCTGAGGAAGCTGGAGAAGTAGGTGAGAAAGAAGAAAAACAGATAGCTAAGATTTCAACACAAATTAGTGCTTATAATAAACAGATCGCAGCAGCAACAGGGACAACTGAGGAATATGTCGGTAGTATAGTAACTGGAACTGGTGAGATGAAAGGTATGGATGATATTCTTAAAGAATTGGCTGTGGAGTGGAAAAACATGGATGATATTCAGAAGATGAACACAGCAACTGTTATTGCTGGTAGGCATCATGTAGATAGATTTATCAAAATGATGGATGATGGAACTGCAACAGTATCTGAATACGATAGAATTATTAAAGAAACAAGTGACGATCAGAAAAACATGGATAGGATGATGACAGCTCTTGGTATATCTTCTGGTTCAGCAGCTGTTCAGTTTGGTAGGTTAAACGCAAAATTTGATGAGTTTAAGGAATTCGTGGGGAGAGATATCGTACCAATAATTGTCCCTATGATAGACAAGGTTCTTCAGTTAGCTAAGAAATTTACAGATTTGGATGAAGGAGTAAGGAAAAACATTATTAAGTTTGCTATGTTCGTAGCAGCATTAGGACCAGTATTAGTTTATCTTGGTGTAGTAGTACAAGCTATTGGTGTTTTAAAGCTGGGGATGGTTGGTCTTGTAAACACAATTGCCACAAGACTTATTCCAGCACTGATGTTATTAGCAGCTCATCCCTTAGTAGCTTTGACCCTTGCGATTGCAGGAGCTACGACAGCGATGGGCTTAATGATTTTAAAATCCGATATTTTGATAACAAAGACAGATTTGATTAGTGCGGCTAAAAGAGGAGAGATACAGGCACAAAGCGATTTAGATGAAGCTTATAGAATAGGAGAGAAGGTTGCTGATGATGCCGATGCAGCAAAACTCAGACAAAAACGTGCTGTTCTCGCAGTCGAAAGAGCTACTAGAACATTATCAGAAGTCACTCTCCAGTATGGTAAAGATTCGCTTGAAGCTCGTGAACAGGAACTTGTGCTTGAAGGGGCTTTGGGTAATCTAGAAGTTGCTAACGAAGACGTGACTACATCTGTAGAAGATAGTCAAACAGCTCTTATAAATATACAGGACGAGGAAAAAAGGAAAATAGAATCTAGTAAAGATGTAGTAAAGGCTGTAGAAAGCGAAGAAACAGCTTGGGGTAATTTAATAAGTAAGATTGGAGATGCAATTTCAAAGATAAGGGAGTGGTTTACAGTATCAGGAGTTGAACGAGGGGTAGGAACTAGACATGAAGCGCCTGGATGGACAGGGCAACATGGGGGTATTGTTCCTGGGGCAGTAGGTACGGCAGTGCCAATTATGGCTCATGGAGGAGAAAGAGTTATTCCTACAACTGGGGTTGATGTTAACTCTGGGTTAGGTACAGGTGGAATTACTGTTAATATTACTGGATCATTCAATTTAGATAGTTCATCAAGAGTAAACGAATTAGCAAATAGAGTTAGTGACATCCTCGGTCGTAGGATGGAGTTAGCTCAGTCGGGAGCAGGGTGGTAATATATGGCACTTCCAGAATTTTCAGGATTTAGTCTACAAGATGACAACTATATAACAACTAATATCACTTATCGTGGTTGGCCAGTAAGAGATGATACAACAAAACCAATCTCAAGGAAACCTGGAGTTAAACTTTTATCCGAAGAGTTTGGGGATAAGAGGATTAGAATTAGAGGTTATATTTTAGGTTCAAGTCCATCAGATTTGAAAAGCAAGATAGATAGTCTTAATACGGAGCTTCAGAAAGTATCACAAATTCTTAAGATTGATACTGATAGAACATACACAGCTACGTGTACTTATGTTTCTGTCTCTGATCCACACTATGCTCAGGATTTCGTTCCATATGAAGCAGAGTTCCTATGTGCTGATCCTTTTGCTTATACTGATGAGATTACGGCTACAATGACAATCGTTTCTGGGACATCAGCACAGACTTTTACAACTACGATTTCTGGATCATATTTTGCTGAGCCATCTCTTAGATATGAAACTACATCTGGTTCTGGGACAACTACTACATCAGGAGTTAGATTAGAAATATTAAACTCAGGTGAATATGTTGATTGGGCTGGCAGTGATAACGGAACGATATTGAGTTATAGCTCATCAATGACTTTCGATTATAAGACTTTCAAAGTGTTACAAGATGTAACGCAACGGAATCATACTGGTGTATTTTCTCGATGGGAACCAGGGAGTCAGAGTTTTAAAATTACTTTCGGAGGAGGAGTGCAAGGGGGAAATTTAAAGATATCCTATTCTCCGAGGTATTTATAGGAGGATAGCTTATGGCACAGATACCCCAAACAATCTACGGAAGCGGAGCAGACGGAGTTAAAACCGTTAGCGGAACAGAAACCTTAAACGTTTACAAATCATGCAGTGGAACAGCTACTGATGATCATGTAGATGTAGCTTCTGGAGACGAGGCTTCTTTCTCAGCAGGTGATATAGTTATCCTTCACAAAGCAAGGGGCAATACTACAACTAATGCAGGAACATGGGAGATTTGTACTGTAGATTCAACTGAAGATACTCTAGTTACTTTTACTACAAACATTGTTAATTCCTATCAGGATTCTGGAGATGATCAATCTCAGATTATTTTAGTTCCTCAATATACGACTTTTAGTTGTCCTTCTGAACAGATTTTAACTGGGACTACTTGGGGTGGGGATGTTGGAGGATTTGTTGCTATTTGTGCGAGTACTTCAATTACTGTTGCTGGAACTATTGATACTGATGATTTGGGATATAGAGCTGGTTCTGCTTCAAGTGGAACTCAAACTGGAAAACAAGGTGGTAGCCATCCTGACGAAGATTTTGATTTAGCTTCAGGTGCTAACGGTGGTGGTGGGGGTGGAGGAGAAGGTTCAGATAGTGCTGATGGTGGTGGAGGTGGAGGTGGAGGAGCCTATTCTGCCAATGGAGTATCAGGACAAAACGGTTCAGGTTCTTCTCAAAATCCAGGTGGAACAGGTGGTACATCTTATGGTGCTGCTGATTTGACAACAATATTTTTTGGTTCAGCAGGTGGTGGAGGTGGTTCACAATCAGATGGTGGACAAACTCATGGTGTAGGAGGGAAGGGCGGAGGAATAATTTTCTTAATTTCACCAACCGTAACTCTATCTGGAACAATAACTAATGATGGTGCGAATGGTGGAGCTTCTGATTTCCGATGTGGTGGAGGTGGTGGCGGTGCTGGTGGTTCAGTTTTAATTAAAGGTGATGTAGTAACGATTGGTACTAACTTAATCGCTTGTAATAAAGGAACAGGTGGGGCATCACCTGACGGTGGGGATGGAGGAGGAGGTTCTATAGGTAGAATCAGAGTAGATTATGGAACCAGTGTTTCAGGATCAACAACAACTCCCGCTACAAGTGAAAACCAAGATGATGATTTACTTACTATTACAAAGGCTGATAACTCAGCTATAGCTAACATCTTAGCTGCAAATTCGCAAGTAAACTCAGCCAAAGTAAATATTTTAGTCACTGATAACATCCAAGATAGTTCTGCTAAAGCGAATATTAATACTCCACAGTCGAACTCTGCTAAAGCTGATATTAGTCCGACAAAAAGTCAAGCCAGTTCAGCTAAATCTAATATCTTAAGAACAGACGAAACTCAAGCCAATAGTGCTAAGTCAGATATTCTAGTTGAAAATAATACTGATGATAATTCAGCTAAAGCTCAGATAGTTGTTATTTTAACAAAGGTAAACTCAGCATTAGTCAATATTCTATCGGCTGGTCAACAATCTAACTCAGCTAAAGCCAATATTCTAAGAACAAACGAAACTCAAGTAAACTCTGCTAAGGCTTTTATGAGTGCCATACAGACTAAAGATAATAGTGTTACTGCCTCTATAAAGAGTACCTATTTTAGGAAGAGATTTGCCTATAAGATGTACTATTCTGATACTAATATCAAAGATGTATGGGGCGATGAGGTTTTAACTGAACCAAGTTTTAGGTCAGTAATTAATGGAGGCGTGGGTGAAGTTACTGTTCAATTAGCTAGAAAAGTTGATGCGTTCGGTGAAGGTGAGGATATTGTCTTGGATAGAAAAATTGATATTTATGTTTATGATAGAGATCAACCTGCGGGATTCTTATTATTCAGGGGGTTCTTGGCTAGTTTTTCTCCTGTTCTTAACGAAAGCCAAGAATATTTAGAGTTAATTATTTTAGGTTATGTTGTTGAATCTGGATTAAGAATTCTGAAAGACTCTGATGGATATACTGCCCTTCAGTATTACAGCGAAGACCCTGGCAACATCATGAAAGACATTATTGAAAAACATCAAGCTGATGGAGGTCACTTAAGTTATACGGATAGTACTATTGACCTAACCAGTACGATAGCAACATACACCTTTAATGTTAATACAGTGAAACAGGCGATGGAGAAAACAGTTGAGTTAGCTCCAGAGGGTTGGTATTTCAGGATTGACCCTGATGGGGTAGTTTATTTCAAGGAAAAATCAACCACAGCAGACCACAAACTTTATATTGGCAAGGATATCTTCTATATGAAACCAGAAAAGAGAATTGATAATTTAAGAAACGTTCTCTACTTTGTTGGCGGAGATCCTGCTGGCGGACCACAACTATATAGAAAATATAGTCGAACTTCATCTATCACTTCATGGGGTATGAAAGAAGAAAAGTGGGCTGATTTAAGAGTAACTTTGACAAGTACGGCTGATATTAAAGCTGATAAGTGGTTAGATGAGCGGGAGGAACCAGCAATTAGAACAATATTAAAGGTATACGATAATAATGGCGAAGATTCAACTAAGGGCTATGACATTGAATCTATCCAACCAGGGGATACAATCTCTATCGAAAACTTAAAATCATCTCAAAAAGCAATTGCCTATTGGGATCAGTCTACATGGGATTCCTCAAGATGGGATTATGAAATCTCTGGTGTTACATCTGACGTATTACATGTGATTTCAACAACTTACTATCCAGATTATTTAGAAGTAGAAGCATCAGAGGCATTGCCATCTGTGTCTAAAAGAATTGAGGATATTCAGAGAAACCTTGATGATTCTATTACCGCTACAATTCCAACAAAACCTGTTGATGGATAATCATTATGACGAACATAAGGGTGCCAACACAAATAAAAAATATAACAATAGGCGGTGAAAATCAGCCTGGTGAGTTGTATGGATTCATTAATGAAGGGAATACTACAACAATCTCTGGTGGATATATTACAGCCTCTGGAATTAATTTACATCTGACTGGGACTGCTTCTACTTCAAGTACAGTTGCAGATGGTGAGGCTGTGAGTTATACCGCAACAGTAACACCAACAATAGGTGGCAGACGATTGATTGGTACATTATACACATCCGTTTATCAGGACTCAGTGGCAGGTGCCAATCTTATTCCTAGTGGATCAAATATTACTCCTGGGGACTGGGAGTTAGTTTTGTGGTTGGATTGGGGAAATACAGATGATAACAATATTGTCCAGAAAGCTTATATCTACAATAAATCTGGTTCTAGCCATGATATTTACGTGGGGACTAACGCACGTTATATCGTAAACGCGGGGAGTATATGATATGGCAAGCTATAGTAAAAGAGTAGTTGCTAGTGCAGATGATGGTCAAAAAATTGTAGTTCTAGGAAGTTGGGATTACGTAGGATCTGAAATTAGAGCTGGTGCATCTGCTTCAGACACTTATCTACCAGGCGTAAGGTTTATTGATGTTACAATCCCTCACGGAGCAATAATTACCTCGGCTACTATAACATTAACTCCAAATTACGATGATGTAGATAGTATTCTTACAAAGATTTATGGGATTGATGAGGATAATACTGCTGATTTTAGCTCCGATCCTACTGGGAGAGATAAAACTACTGCTACAGTAGACTGGGATTTTGGGAATGTTAGTCAGAATGTTCCAGTAACATCTCCAGATATTACCGATATCGTCCAAGAAATTGTTGATAGGGGTTCTTGGGCTTCTGGTAATGCAATGGGCTTTTTTATCTATGATGATGGTTCTTCTTCTAATGATAATATTGGTTTTCATTCTTATGATGGAGATTCAGCTAAAGCTGCTTTATTAGAGATTACTTATACGGTGGGTCAATCTAACTCAGCTAAAGCAGATATCTTGGTTGTCGATAACACAGATAATAATTCAGCTAAGGCGAATATTTTAGTTACTGATAATACTCAAGATAGTTCAGCTAAAGCTTCAATAGTTGAGTCAGAAGCAATAAATAACTCTGCTAAAGCTAATATTAGTCCAAAACAAGTGAACCATGCTGGAGCATATATTGTCAAGATTTTCAATGCAACTGTAAGTGCTAGTGAAGATGATGGTCAAAAAGATCCAAGTCTTAGTCCGCCCTGGGATTGGTCTTATACAGGTGTTTGGTATTATGTTGGCTATTGGTTAACAAGATCATTAACAGGAGTAGTTAGATTTAGGAATGTAACTATCCCACAAGGGGCAACTATTACTTCTGCTTATTTAATTCTCGAAGCTGCTATAACCACTGAGGATTATTATGTTTATAAAAAAATCTATGGGATTGATGAAGACAATACTGCTGACTTCAGTTCTGATCCTACTGGGAGAGATAAAACGAGTGTGAGTGTAGATTGGGAGGGGGGAGATACTATCGGTGGAGACGATTATACTACTCCAGATATATCAGATGTTTTCCAAGAAATTATTAATAGAGATGGCTGGTCTTCTGGTAACTCTATCGGGTTTTTTCTTGAGGATAATGGTTCGACAGGGTCTAATCGTCATGCCTATAAAGAATATGATGCTCCCGTTGGCAATCCATGTAGACTTGTAGTTCATTACACAACAGAAAGGAAGAAAGTTAATTCAGTTAAAGCGGATATCTATGTTGTAGGTGCAAACGATAGCTCGGCTAAATCTAATATCTTAGTTACAGATAATACTCAAGTTAATAGTGCTTTAGCTAATATACCTATTCCAACCCAGACACATGATAGTTCGGCTAAAGCTAATATCAACACCCCTCAAGACAATAGTGCTAAAGCAGATATCATTGCTACACAATCACAGCATACTTCAGCTAAAGCACGGATACATGAGATAGGAACTAGCCAAATACCACAATATATAAGGAACTTGACTATTGGTGGTTTAAAACAGCCTGGACAAGTAGATAGTATTATTCAAAGCGGAGATTCTTATGTTTCGACAATATCTGGTTCGTTATTAACAGCTTCTGGAGTTAATTTAATTTTACGTGATACTGCGTCATCTTCAAATAGTGTTGACGATGGCGATAGACTGGTGTTTACACTTCAGATTCTTCCTGAAGTAAGTGGCACTAGACTTTGGGGAACAATCCATGGTTCGTTCTATCAAGGAGATGTTATTACGGCTAATCAAATTCCGATAGGTAGCAACATTAGTGCGGGAAATTGGGAGATGTCTATTTGGGAGGACTGGGGTTCTACGGACGATGATGATATAGTACAGATAACCTGTTTAAAGAATAATACTGGTTCTACACAGACAGTTACAGGATTTGTAAACGCAAGATTAATAGTTAATAAATCATCTTAAGGAGGTAAATTATGAAAGATTTTAAACTTTCTAATAAAAAGAAAACATGGGTAATCTTTGAAGATGGTAGTACATCTATGGAAATTGGAGGGGCGACTCTTAGAGTTATAGGTAAAAAGGTTAAGAGAGAAATTGACGTTTCAGATTTATCTGATGATGAAGCTCTTGATTTATTACATAACGTCAGGAAAAGAAGCGTTACCAAGAAGGGCAAGAATATCCAGATTAAACATAAAAGGGCGACCACTAAACACAAGTGATTGACAATCTATGGGTAATAAGGTTACGATAATACTAAGAAGTTTAAGAAAGGAAGCCTTAACTTAGGTTGGGCTTTCTATTGTTTTATGGGAGTATCACTAAACACTTTCACACCAAATACACAGATCGAGTCAGCTAAGGTTAATACTAATTTTACTAATCTTTCCGCTGCTATTCGACCAACACTTACTTTCACGGTTGTTGGAACTTTAACAACAGGAACGGATGTAGTTCCGTCTCTTATTATCCCGAAAGGTTTAACGATTGAAAAAGTATATGCTTATGTAAAGACCCCCCCTGTTGGTGCGAGTATTATCCTAGATATAAATTTGAACGGAACAACTATCTGGGCAACACAAGGGAATAGAGTAACAATCGAAGCAGCAGCTAATCTAGGAACATCAGCTAATTTCGATACAGCGTCTTTAACAGAAGAAGATGTTATCACTTTAGATATTGACCAGATTGGCAGTTCAACTGCTGGTGCTGATTTAACAATAGAAATTAAGTGTAGTTAATAATATGCAGATACTTGGACCGACATTTGGATTAAGTACTGATGGGCAACTAGATATAGACAGTGATACAACCGATGCCCCTATAGATTCTACTGCTGTTGGAACAGCAACTGAATTTAGTTTCACAGCTACTAATGCCTCCTTTGCTGCTGGTCAGCTAATTATGATTCACCAAAGCAGAGGGACTAATTATGGGTTATGGGAATTAAATAGAATTAGTAGTTATTCTAGTGGGACTATTACAACGATGCTTCCATTAGCTAATAGTTATGTGACTAGCGGGAATGATGCTGCCCAAGTATTAGTAGTTAAAGAATATGTTGGAATTAATGTTAGTAGTGGATTTACTTTAGATGCTAAAGCATGGACAGGAAGTGTTGGTGGAATTTTGGCTTATGCTTGTTCTGGAGCTACAACAGCCATTGGTGAAATAAGTGCTGGTGGTAATGGTTATCGGACAAGTGCAACTGGTGGTTCGGATAACTCTGGGAAACAGGGTGGAAGCCATCCCAATGAAAGTTTTACTGTTACTGCAAGTGCCAATGGCGGTGGCGGTGGCGGTGGCAGAGGTTCTGCTACTGCTGATGGTGCTGGTGGTGGTGGCGGCGGTGCTCACGCTACAGGTGGAGCATCAGGACAAAAAGGAGGAGGTTCTGCACAGCAAGGTGGAGGAACTGGTGGTACATTATATGGAACAGCAGATTTAACAGAGATATCGTTTGGCTCTGGTGGCGGTGGAGGTGGTTCACAATCAGATGGTGGGCAAACTGCAGGACTTGGAGGCAAGGGTGGTGGAATTATATTGCTATTAGCTAGGAGAGTAACTGTTACAGGTAATATTACCAGTAATGGTGCGAATGGTAGTAATGCTACTGGTGGAAGTATCCGTTGCGGTGGTGGTGGCGGTGGAGGCGGTGGATCAATTTTAATTAAAAGTGAGATTGCTGATATTGGGACTAATTTAATAACTTGTAATCAAGGAGCAGGTGGGACATCAAGCGAAGGTGGTAATGGAGGTGCTGGTGGAGTTGGAAGGGTTAGAGTTGAAGCATGTAGTATAACAGGTTCAAGTAATCAAGGATCAATAAGTACATCAGAAGGAGGTTACGCTTGGTGCGGATCGCTCGCAAGCATAATTTAGTATTATGGATTGTATACACAAATTCAAACCACTTGGTTTTGAAGTGATTGAAAAATCTAAGGATTCTATAGAGGCAGTAGCCTCAATTTGTTGCGAAAAGTGTGGTCTTTTTCGGACGAAGATATTGACTTTCCGAAGAGAGCTAGGTCATAATTATAAGCAAGAAGTGGAAAGGAAAACTAATTATGGCAAGTAAGAAAACCAATTCGAAAGATGTGCAGTTGGCTGTTATGGCAAACAACATTATACATATTAAAGAACGTGTTGATAAGATTGATGACAAACTTGAAGAAGATTATATTACGCGTATTGAATTTGAACCAGTTAAAAAAATAGTTTATGGGCTAGTAGCTCTGATATTAGTAGCCGTTGTAGGTGCTATTATAGGGTTAGTAATAATAGGATAAATATGAATTTTAAACGTAGATTTTTACATTGTTTTGCATTTATCACTTTATCTCTAGCTTTTTTTCTCTTGGTAATTAGTTTTTATTGGCTATATTGGCCTTATAAAGTTATTGAAGTTAAGTCTCCCGCTAAAGTTTTTACAAAGACTGTAATGGTCGGCGAATCACTTATCTTTGAAGTAGATTTTTGTAGCTATACAGATAAACCTGCTCAAATTTCTAGACGTTTAATTAATGGAGTTATTTTTACATTACCTACTATTAGTGGTGTACCATTTAAAGGTTGTAAGAAAGACGTTATCTCTAGTACCATAATTCCTGAAACTATCCCAGGTGGAATATATATTTTAGAAGTATCATCAACACGTAGGATTAATCCACTTAGATATATTACTGTTACATGGGAAACAGAAGGATTCCATGTGATTAAGCCTTATGGATCTAACTGAACTCCCTAGCTGGAAGAAACTTACCAAGAAAGAACAAGAACGCTTGAAGAAAGTGTTCGCTCCGCAATTAAAACAAGATTATAATATTGCTGGAAACTCCTCTATTTCTAAAAAGGAACTAAAAAAAGGGGGTTTGAAAAAGTAATATGTCTGATACAACTTTTACAGTACCCGAATTGGGTGATAATTTTATTGATTATAGAATGCCTATTTGGGGTAACTCCTATACATGGTCTTGGGAAAGACCTATCACTCAGGTTCAGTATGTGGTTATCCATCACACTGTTACCTCTTCTGATGCAACACCAGATGATATTGCTCTCTTACATAAAGCCCGTGGTTGGGGAGGTATCGGCTATCACTTTATCATTACTAAAGATGGTAAAGTCTGGTATGTGGGAGATATTGGAACGGCTAGAGCACATGTTGCCAACATGAACGAAAAAGTTTTAGGTGTTTCTTTAGTTGGAGATTTTACTAAAGGACTTCCGAGTGATGAACAGATTACATCAGCTCATAAATTGTGTAAGTTTTTTATTGATACAGCGTCTATCTGTAATATTACCTCATGGGAAAACATTGTTGGACACAAAGAATTAACTGCGACTGCATGCCCTGGTTCAAGTTGGAATAAATCTGTTAGTGGCGATATGTGGTGGAGAATTAAGAGCAATACTGTATACTCAGCACCACCACCACAACAGGATGATGTTTACAAAATTACCTACAAAGGAGAGGTGTTAGCAACATATGAAAAGAATCCAGAGGACAAGATTGAAGAACTCGATTCAAAGCTCAAGGCAGCGAGCGATGAGGTCAGTCGACTTACTTCTGAAAACGCTACTCTTACATCGTCACTCAACCAACAAGAAAAGGATAACGCTGACTTACTTACACAACTTAGGGAAAGCAATTCTGACAGAGATAAGTTTAAGATTGAAGCTACTAATCTCGGACGCCAGCTTGATGTTGCAGACGGAAAAATTAAAACGCAAGGAAAGACAATAGAGGCACTTAAATCACAAGATCCACTTAAGGGATTCACAGGATGGCAACTTATTGGAGAAGGTATTTCTAAGTTAGTATCACGAAAATAATATTAAGGAGTTAGCTCCTTACCTTGGAAGGAAGGTGAAAGAACATGAATCAAGCAGTTGAAATAATTGTAGGTGCGATCCTACCAATACTTATTGATTTGCTTAACAGAAAAGTGAAGAATAGTAACATTAAATATGCGATTAGTTTAGTCGTTTGTTTAATTATTGGTGTATTACTTAACCTACAAGCTCTCGATATCGCTAACATTCTAGGTAGTGGTGCAGTAGTATTTGCATCAGCACAGACTGTTTATAAAAGTTACTGGAAGGGTAGTGACACTAGAAAAAGATTAATAAAATTATTTAAATAAAATAACCACGCAACCCTCTTTCGTGTTTCGTTGTGTGTTTAGATTGAGTCGTTATTTCTAGGTTTTCGACTCTATTGTCGTGCTTAATCTTGTTTATATGATGGACTATTTCATCGTTTTTTAATTTTCTACCGAGTTCTTTTTCTATTATTAGTCTATGCTCGTATTGTAATTTCCCATCTACAGAAACAACAATATAACCAGAACTATTTTTAGTCCTAGCGTTTTTATATCTAGGATTAAGAATACCCTTAAAGCGACAATTTTTACAACGCAGTAACTTACATAAGCCTTTTTTGTGTCGGCTTTTTGTGTTACATGATAGTGGTGTTCCACAATCTATACATAAGTGCATAAATATATAATATCATATAATATTAGTATAAGACATACTGGGATGAAAGCAAAGTCAGAAAGAGTTTTGATGAATCTATCACCAAAGGGGTAAAGAGATTAGCTAATCTACTACCAGCTAAGAAGAAATAATATCTATAATTACTTTATTTTCCTTAGCTCCGATAATAGCTTTAGTTGCACTCCACCTAACATATTCGGTGGAGTCATCTGGTATAATTCCTGCCATGACTAAGCCATCAATAAGTTCTTTATCACTGATATTACTTGAATCTCTCCTAATTTTGTATTTAAGGTATGCGGTTATGTATATATCTACTGGAAACTTTTTTATTGGTTTTATCTTTTGATTGTTTACTACAACGAAAACTAGCTGATGGATTAAATCAGCCTCTGCTTTCCTCTTAGTCCAGTGTCTACCAGCATAACTAGCGTTAAGACTTGGACACTTAAAGTCGTTAATTACTATCTTCATAGTGGTCTTAGTCTGTTAAATACTCTTTTTATGAGTTCTTTATTGGTTTTTTTGGGTTCTAGCTTATTATGACACTTAGTACACGCTAAAATAGTCTGTTGGAAGCTCCCTAGTAGCTCAGGATGCGAGTAATACCACTTCCGCTTATGTTTATGGCAAAAGCCCACTGTAAACGATCTAAGGCATCCAGAAAGCTCTGCTTCACATATTGGAGGGTCAGTATATCCACGATCCAAATATTCCTGTTTTAGTTGTTTTAACGCTTTTCTATTCTGTTTGGTTCTTTTTCCACCGCTTGACAATGACATAAATCTATTATATCATCTTTTTGTTGCAACTGTACTCGGCCTTTGAGCTGAGATATTACAGCACTATATGTGCTTAAATAAGTAGTAGACATTAAGGTAAGCGTAAGCCGAATGGCAAACGACATCCCACCTCACTACTTATTTTTTTTGGTTCGAAGATTCTTGTTTGAAATTTTAAGTCGATCAATTCTTTCTAGATACTTCCCCTTCATTAAATTCATCTTACCTCTTAGTTTTTTACCTTCTTCTATTCTTAGTTTCTGAGCCACACTTACCATAAATCTCATCAGACTAAACATGTAAGTACGATTAAGAGTTATAGTTTCAGGAATAAAGGGTGGTTCAGTTTCACTATCAAGTGGTGCACCAGTAGGAATCCATACTAATAATTTTAATTTGTGAGTATTAAAATCATATTCCCATGACGCTCTCTTAAGTTCTCTCTTCATAATCACTCCCCCTGGGCATTGTTTAATATCTCGACAGTGGTCTTATAAAATTGGTGTTTACCATATAGCTCAATATACTTATTAGAAAAGAATAATCCACCAATAAACATGCCGATCATTATGCCAGCTATTAGTGTGAGAAAAAGTCCTAAATTCGTGTGATCTTTCATATATCTCCTTAAATCTGAAATTTTGCTTAGCACAAAACTAATCAGACCATAGTTACTTATACTTGTTATTCTGTTCTTTCTATAATCTTATAGTGTTCTAAGATAAGTTGTTTAATTATCTCGGCTTCAAACCTAGTGTAAACACGCCATCCACCTGATGTTCTGTCACTTTCAAAGAGTCCTATTCTTTCTAATTTGTAGAACTGGGCACGAGAAATAGTAGACGCATCGTCTCCCACGATCTCTCTAATAGTTTCTCCAAGTTCCCCAAGGATGACACCGACAGTTATGTATGGTAACTTTCTCATATTATTTGCCTTTCTTGGCAGTCTTTTTTAATCTCTTTTTCTCTTTTTTACTAAGTGTATTTCCAATAAGAGTTTTGGCACGAATAACATTCTTATTTAGAAATTTCTGTTCTTCCTCCCACGTACTAAGACGAGAACCACATCTTTTACAGTACCTACGAGGTCTCCAAGAATGTCCTGTTAGAAATTCATTATTTCTACCCAAATATTTAGTAGTCCACCTACCAGGTTTACACTTTCTCCATCGACAGAAAAGAGTTTTCTTGACGGATGTTTTAAATTCGTGAGTAAAAATCTTCATGATTAAAACGGGATATCTTTACTAGGTGTCTTAGCTACTGGTTTTGTAGGATATTTTGGTGCCGAGCTAGTTACTGGTCTTGGTGCTCTTCTAGTAATAGGTTGTCTATATACTTTTTCTACACTTTCAGCATCATCATCTTCTGCTGGAATAAATAGCATACTCTGTAGAGAGTAGCGTCTAGCATAAGTGATGGCTTTACCTTGTTCTTGCGGAGTAATTTTCTCAAAGGTAAGTTTTTGTCGTCCAGTAATATATTCTCCACTAATATGAAGTAATATAGTCTCGACATATTCTCCTCCGTTTTTGGTTATTCCAAGCGGTTGGAGAACAATAATTCCGTTTTCATTGAGAGTTTCCTTACATACACGCATGACCTCACCAAGGTTAGCATATTTTGATTTATAGAACGGGTTAATAGAACCCTTTTTAGCAACCCCAATCTTCTGTTGGGCTTTAAGTAAAGCTGCCGAAATTTTAACGATTGTTTTACTTCTTTTCATAATTTCCTCCTATTTTAGTAATTTTATGACCACAATGTTTACACTTTTCTACTTTGTTGAGAATTATTCCCTCGTCTTTTCCATCCTCATACCGAAAGTCACTTACATAATATTCGAACGCAGTTTTTTTACATCTAGGACACGTAACTTTTACTATCATATATTAATTTATAGTATAGCATAGTTCCAGTAGCTGTCAAGGCTTACTTTCGCTTACTTTCGCTTACTTTTCGGGAGAGGGAAGCCCTTTCTTCTTCCCCACTTACCAAGTTTGTTCATATTTTTCACGAAACATTCTCGACTACAATATTTGCCAGCTTCTCCTTTGTTCATCTTAATACTCTTCCAATTTCTTAGGGGATAAAAACCCTTACCACATGTAACACACTTTCTGATAGTACTCATATCGTAATAACAGGATACAGCATAACAAGTTCTAGAGCAGTATTTACTACCCCTAGGATTGACTGGTGTACCACAGATAGGACATCTGAACAAAGTGCTATCTTGTAGAAATTTCTGTCTAAGTTTGCCTGGATTATGTCCAGTTACTCTTTGGAATATTTGTCTGATTCTTTCCCTAGTTAAGCCCCACTCTTTACCAACTTTGTCTAAAGTTGCTGCGGGTAGAAGCACATCCAAAATAAGTTTTCTATTCTTTTCGATATCGAGGGTTTTAATTTTAGGTTCTTTTCTTCTGTCTATTTTAATCGACATATATTCTCCTTATTATTTGATACTAATTATAGTATATCATATTTAATAGCTTTGTCAATCATTAACTGTTTCATAGACTATCTCCAATCAACATTATTACTTAATGTAATTCCTATAGACCATCCATCATCAGGATAACCCCAGTGTATATACCCATAAGAATAGCAAAAAGCCTCATTACAGTCTCTTTCCCAGTGTTTTCTACTTGCAGTTATAAAAGCTATTACTAGAATAACAAAGATAATCATTAGTTTCTTTACCTTACTAGGTTGTTTCATAGGTTAGTCATAAACTTTTTTAATTTCTTAATATCTTTAGGATAAAGGATTATACCCATGTGATAGACTTTACGATCCCACCACATCTTTAACCAATACC
>Ga0307928_10000592_pt1 | contig 27352 bp, 36 predicted proteins | sample AceLakmetagen232_FD_201815 | JGI IMG/M metagenome (GOLD analysis project Ga0307928, IMG submission 201815) | Saline water microbial communities from Ace Lake, Antarctica - #232 | ecosystem: Environmental > Aquatic > Non-marine Saline and Alkaline > Saline | place: Antarctica: Ace Lake... | reverse complement strand
TGCGAGATTAGACGCGCGCGGTTCCTGCCGGAGGCATCCTCAAACTCGATGGTCATCTTGTTGTCTACGACCTTCTTCTTGCGCCAGCGAAGCGGCATGGATTCATAGAGCAGGTTGGCATAGCGGATTTTCTCAATCGCCTCCTCCAAGTTCATGGAGACGAAAATGGCGGTGTAGTTTTTCTTGAGGTGCGCCTTCGCCAGTGCCTCGGCCGCGCAGCCGAAGGAGAACCCGACGCCGCGGGCCTTCTCTATCACCCGAAACTTCCTGGGATCACGCATGAGTCGAATTTGATAATCGGCGAGCTTCGCGGGCAGATCCTCGATGCTCATCAAGCCCTCGACGAAGCCGCTCGTCGTAGTGAGCCACTGCTTGATTTGTTCTTCTTTAGATGTCAACTTGCGCCTCCTGTAACCTTTCGTAGTTCATCAAACGACACGTCCCCACATACGTCGCGTATGTGGGTTTTCCAGGTGCGGTTATCGATGTACACATCCTGCAGCTTCAGTGCCGTCCGAAGTAGGAAATCCGTAAACAGTTCGTCGTTGCCCTGGATGGTTATTGTTTGCGCCCACGAAGAGCAATCGTTCTTAGCTCCGTAGTGCATCACAAAGACCCATTTCTTGTAATACAGGGACGGGACGAGAATTACAGCTTGCACATGATTTGCATCGGCATGATATTTGTTCAGTTGCTTTTTAAGCCTGCCCCCAGGAGCGTCCTTCAATATCCTATCAAGGAGCAGTTCGCAGTTGGAAGACGAAATCCCATCGGAGAACATCGGCTTGCGGTACCGCACTGGAATCATCCTGCTTGCCCCGACTTGTATCTTGTAGTCGTGTCGCCACTGCCGGACCACGCCCGTCGCGTCTGGGTCCAACAATGCCGATAAGAAGCGGGCGCGTAAGTCCTGCTTCCAGTTATCGCTGAATCCATCCACGCCACGGCAATTCACACATCCGACATGGTTCCCGAGGAATTCCCTTACACCAGATTGTGGATAGTCCTTCGTCCTGTACGGGTCTCCCGTCAGCATCATCCAGCGGAAAACTTCAAATGCCACGGCCGTATGCAGGCTGTAAAATGCGCCGCTGTGTGGCGGGCAGATGAGTTCATTAAAACGGACCTTCAACTTCGATGCTATTGGCCCGCGTACACTGCCATGCAGGTTGTGCCCAGCCGCCCATCGTCCTGCCCGACAACTCATATTTTCACCTCCGCATCTTTTGCTTCCTCGCCAGGCTCCACCGCCTTCACGACCTTCACGACCTTCGCCTCCGCGATTCGCGTCCGCTGCTCGAACCTGTCAGAAAACTCCTGTAGCGTGAAGTCATTCTTGATCATCGTGATGTTCGTCTGCGCGCCGCGCGCACCAGGCCGGGGGAGCTCGTCCTTTTCTTTTGCGATGGCCAGGCCCAACTTCCGCACTTCGTTTATCAGCGTCGCTGCGTCCGCCGGCGTCTTGGCTACGATGCCGGGGAAGTCCCGCTCGATCTTCTTGATAGCCATCTGTGCCAGACGGTCGTATGTCTCAATGCGTTTTTGCTTGACAGCCAGCCCCTCCGTGTATTCTGCCTTTTCCTGCTCGTCCAGTATGCGGGTCATCTCTTCTTTCCAGCCTGCGTGTTTGCGGCCCTTGCTGTCTATCCAGCCACGCTCCCACTTCGATATCTTGGCAACAGAGACGCCCACCTTCTTCGCGATATCCGCTTGTGTCTCGCCCGCCATCCGCAACCGGAATGCCTTGCGTTTGAGAAGGGCGTTCTCAGGACTTCCGCGGCGATGTTTTCCTCGTTGCATCCTTTTTTATCCTCCGGACTTGCAGCCCAAATTTATCCTTGTACTCGACAATCTCAGGGCCAATATCGCCCAGCTTGCCATCCCTGAGTAGCTTGGCGATGGGCGAAATCGTGAACTCGTAAGTCACCAGGTCGCCCTTGCCGATTGCATCAAGCGCGGCCAGGAGCAGCTCTGGTTGGTGCACCTCCATCTCGACGAAGTTTTGGCGGCAGACTTTCAGGTTTCCGATTACGACAATCGACTGCCTTCCAAAATGTTTCGTCAGGAGGTCAACTATCTTTTTGCGCTGCTCCGCAATCTGCTCCTGGAGCGGGAGGATGAGGACATCATATTTATCATTGATTTCCGCGAGCTCCCTTTCCAGTGGTCGGGCCTCCGCCATCTTGTCCTTGTGCAGTCGGTCCATATTCCGCCTAAGCGGTTTGTACGCCTTGGCGATGAGTGTCTTTATTTCCTCGACGCCCTTCTTCTGCGATTCAGTGAACGGTTTCTGTGGTTGCTTTTTCGTCATTGTGCTTGCCTCCTCCCTTGCACTTGATGGTTGATTTATATCCCATGCATCTCTCTGCATCTGCCTGCTTGGTTTCTAAGCACCACATAAACCCGTGGAAGAGACATCCCATTCGCCTTTTCTTGTTACTATAAAAGTATTTGCAGTCGTGCGGGGGCTTTTTCACTTCTCGTCCTCCATGAACGTCCTGACCACCCGCGCGTATTCACAAAGGCACAGCGCATCGCATGCGCCACTGTTAGGTTTCCGCGCGCGGTCGGTTGCCGTCAACTTCACGTTTGGAAATAGGTTCTCCGCCGCGAGTATGGCCTTCTGATGTGGATCATCGCCCGGCATCCCTCTCAGTATTTCTTTGCGCCAACTCGAGGCGGAGACGACCTGGCATGGTATCTTGGCGAACGCAAGGGCCATCCTCCACAGTCCCCAGCCGAGGCCGAATGTCATCGCGGCAGACTTCCCCATCTTCGGCATCACGTGGATGCGCTCGATGACGGCAAACGCGATGCCCTGGGGCACCAGCTCCTCGATGATATCGCGCATCCCGTTCACGTCGTATTCGTTTTTCTTCTTGCCTGAAATCATTGGCGCCGGCAGCCAGCCCGTCTTGCTGCCGGTCCATGCAATAGCTCCGGTTTTCCCAGGATCGATGCCAATATAGAGTGGTGCCATTAAATAGCCTCCCTTCTCAAAAAGAGCGTGGTAAACAAAACATTACACCAGAAATCTCGATTTGAATTAGTGCGGGAATGACATTTGTTACAAAGTGTTATTAGGTTGTTTTCGCGACTGTCCTGTTTGTCATAGTTTATATGGTGCACACATTTACTTCGTTGCTTGCCACAAATATGACAGGTATAATTATCTCTCTCCCTAATTCTCCTCTTGAGGGCTATATTGAACTCAGCGGGATACGGCTCAAATGATTTACCACCTTTCCAGTTGGAGCTTTCTTTGCCGAAGCGATGCACGCCAAACATTGGATTTCGCTTACCTGAGCGTGACTTACTCATTTTTGCACGTGTTTCTGCATTAGCATGCTTACCGAAATTATGACAGTCCTTTCCCTTTTTTCCAAAAGCCCAATGCTTCTCACCGGACATCGCATCGCTTTGTTTTTGCTTCTGCTTTTCACTCACAGATTTACCAAAGTTATGATGCTTTTCTCCGGTCCTGCCAAACATATAATTCTTTTCCCCTAAATGGGATATGCGTATTTTAGCTTTGGTTTCTTCGCTATGATGTTTACCCAGCCAGCTAATTTTTTCCTTTTGTTCTTTGCTGAGAACCTTGCCAAACATCGGATTCCTTTTACCCGTTTGAGCTATACTCATTTTTGCTTTAGATGCGTCAGTATGCTTATATCCCAACGCCCATTTATTTCCTATGTGAGCCTTTGAAATTTTCCTTTTCGCTTCGGCAGTATGCTGCTGTCCATAAAAATGTCCTTTTTCACCCAACTGAGCCTGCCTGATTTTTTCTCTTACTTCTTCTGGATGATGCTTGCCAAACATGTGATTTTTTGAACCTGAGCGAGCTTGGCTCATTTTCAATTTAGTTGCAACAGAATGGCGTTTGCCATAAAAGGGATTTTTTTTGCCAAGTTTGGATTGCCGAATATTTTCCCTTGCCTCTTTTGTGAGCTTATACCCTTTTGCCATCAGGCGGTCTCCTAAAATAAAAGCCCCGCGAGTCTCGGCTAAGAGGTACACGCATAATGCGTGTCTCGCGGGGTTTTTGATTGCTTTCATTTTAGTACCTCTTAGCCGCTCATGTTCTAATGCGTTTGAACGGAATATCAACTTAAATCTGAAATTAGTCGCAAAATAAAGATGTGCAATCATTTTGCGAATTCCACTAAGCCATCCTCGATTATGACGTTCATCTCCTGTTTGTTTTTCCCTACGCGCTCTATCCACAGATACGCGTCGTGCTCCTCTGCCAACTCGTCAAGGAGTTGCAGGCTGGTGTCGTCAAGCAGGCTGCCGTCCCGGATTGCCATCACCCGCAATTCAGGATTCTCGGCCAACCCAACGGCCACACTGACACGAAGCTGTTCTGCCTGCGAGCACTCCTCAAACGCCGTCTCCTTATATGTCACGCCCTCCTCATCGAAGCTCAAGCCCTCGATGGGCATCTTCGCCGCCGCGAGCACCGATTCTTTCTCCGCGTCGATGCCTGCGATTTCGTTTGACAGCCCTTCCGCTTCGGCCCGTACCTGGCTAAGTTTCGTAGCAGCTTCTGCGTTGCTCTTCTTGGCTCGCACGTGCTGGTTGATGATCTCTATGTCTTCCGCGCGCTGTCGGATAGAGGTTTCGTCGACCTTGCGCATTTCCGCCCGGGCAGTACGATTGTTCGTGATGCGCTGGATAATTCCATTGAGGTCCGATTTCATGGCCGCAAGCGCCTTCTCTCGCAGGGCGATTACTTCCTCCATCTCGTCCCTCGCGTCCTCGTCTGCGCTCCCCTGACGCTCGACTTCTGCGATGGCCCGATTTGCCTTCTGCGCAACGTCCAGCTCCGCCATGATGTCCTTCAGCCCAACTTCCTCCTCCGGTGTGTCGTCCGGGACTGAGCGGAAAGTGCCTCTGATGGCTTCGAGCTCCTTGATCTTGCGATTCGTTTCAGTTCGTCTGTCGTACAACCCCTTGCGCTTTCCGTCTATCGCCGCGAAATCCAGTCCCACGAGCCCGCGCAAAATCTCCGCCTGCCGCCGGCACCCGCTTGCCGTTTCGCCGAGTCGCACAAATGCCAGCGGATCAAAGCTGAGCGGCCCGACCAGCTTATCGAGCATCTTCTGCGGAGAGGAGAACACCGCGCCCTCGCGATTTTTCACCTCCAGCTTGTCTGTCTTCGCTGTGATGTTTCTTGAGATAATCAGGTCTTCCGTCTCGCCGACGACTTGCGATGATTTCGCACCACGCCGGATGGCTCCTTTGGGTTTGCTTTTCCCTCCACAGAACAGGAACTCAGCAGCGTCAAGCAGGGACGATTTGCCCTGCTCGTTGCGTCCGCCGATAATCAGCATGTTGGCTTTCGGGTCCAGACGGATCTCGACCTCTTTCAGCCGCTTGAAGTTGACTGCACTCAATTTCAATATTCTCATTACCCTTCTTTCCTTTCATTGCCTAGGCGCGATGCGGCCGTCTGTCATAGCCGCACCCACGCCCCAGGGCCCTCGCGGGCTAATCGTTCTCTGTATTGCCCTCGTCCGGTTCGACATCGGCATCCAGTTTGATGCGCACTTTCGTGGCTGCGATGCGCTCGAACTCCACGTGCGCCTTCGCCGTTTCCGACACGGTAAACGGGATTGCATGGCGTCCTATTTTTACAATCCCGCCTGCCTGCTCCTCTGTGCTTAATCCCAGGACGAATGCCTTGACGGCCTCCTTTACCGCCGCCTTCGACTCGCCGTGTTCTTTCGCCGCCTGCTCTGTAGCAAACATCCGCTCCAGCTTGGTGACGAGCTCCTTGCTCTTGATTTTGGGATAGACACCATCGAGCGCGCCCTGTCCCTTCTGTTTCTTCTTGGCCACAACTTCACCAATCCTTTCTCTCTCGTGTCGAGAGCGTTCTTTCTCCAGCGCGCCAGCTCCTATAAGGGCTTCTCATGCTCGGGGTTTTTGTCCTTCGACTCGACGGGAATCATTGCCGCAAGCTTGTTGAGCTCATCCGGCACCCACGACCAGTCGCGGAAGAACCAGTTGTCCTCCGGTTCGCCGCCATCGCAGTGAAAATAGTGGTAAACACCACCATCGTCAATGCGATACAGGATACTCCTGCAATCATCCTTGTCCTCTATGTCTTCCGACCCAGGAAGACCTTTCGCCTTCGCGTCCGCAACGCTAACCACTTCGTACCTCATCCATAACTCCTTCCTACTTGCTGAATTTCTCCAACGCGCCCCGGACCTCCCTGAGCGCCTTCAGTCCCTGCCTCCAGAGCGGCAGGCCCATGTCGGCATTTCCGTCCTGGCAGAGTTTGTGAAGCACCTTCGCGTTTCCGCCCTCGTCGACCAGCCTCAGGATATTCTGGCACTCCTCGCGTCGTTTGTCGGTGACGCCCGGCGCATTGAGGTTCGAGGTCACATCTGCCACGAAGTCGAGCATCGCAGCTTCGCCGTCCTCGTCTGCAAGTTCTGCCAGTGAGTAACCTGCCGGTTTCGCAGGTGTTACCGATGCGGCCGGTGCTACAGATACTGCCGGCTCCTCAACCGGCTGTGCAGGAGGCGCAGATTTCGGCGCTGTGGCGGCAGTCGCCGGCTTCGCGACCTCCTGGTCGCCATCCGCCTTTGCAGGCGCTCCTGGGGCACCCCCGGCAGCCCATGCCGCCATCTCGTTGTTCGCCTCGGGTGCTGGTGCGGGTTTCTTCTTTCTCGTCGTGTGCCTGCCCTCGCTGAATGGGTCGTCCGCCAACTCTTTGGCGAGCGATGCCTTCGTCGCCTCGAGTGGGTCTGACACCAGTTCCGCCAGCACGGTCTCTCCGGATTTGAGTTGCCGGAATATGGTCTGCGCCTTCATATAGTCCCGCGCCGTCATTTTCTTGCCGTCCGGTTTCCCGGTGATAATACCGAGTTGCTCTGCATCGACGCCGAGCTCCTCAAAACCAGCAACCATTTTCGGCCAGAGCCTCCTGCACTCCTCGGGCGTGTATTTCTTGCCGAAGATTTCGTATGCCTTGGCCTTATACGCCTGCTTGAGTCCGTGCGGAAGGGAGCGGAGAATCGTTTCCCTTAGCACTCGGGAAATCGCACCCGGCAAGGTGGTTTTGGCAAACCTGTCGGGCGCGACCTCTTGTATCCGCCCGTTGCGGTCCTTGTATTTTTTGGCAGCATAACCGAACCTGTGCAGCCTGCCGTTCGTTTCGTAGTCTGTGTACACGGTCATGAATGACACTTTGTCATCGTCCTCCGAGATAGGAACCGCCCCGGTCGCCGCGTTGCCCCAGATACGGAAAAGATTCTCGGCAGCGCGGATGTTCAGCTCCTCCGCGTACTGCTGTTCCCATCTCTCGCGGCCATCCTTATCCTTCACCTTTTGCTTTCCAACCGGCGCGAGATAAACGACATCCTCTGCCATATCTGGAAACGCCTCCAGTTCCGCGAGCGCCATATCCCTGATTTTTATCAGGTTCCTCGGACGCTGAATTGCAATCGCCATCTGCGTCTCGTTTTCGAACCGCACGATGGTGTTACCTGCATCGAGCAGTTGCATCGGCACGCCGCCCGCCACGCTTTCTTTCTCGTCAAATCCCTTACCAACCATTGTTTTCCAACCTCCTTTGGTTTCTGCTTAAAGCTCCGCGCCAAGCGCCTCTTCAGCACTCTTGGCCAGCTCCGCGGAGTCATGTGCAAAATGGTACGCCGTATCAATCAACCCTTTCCAACTCCTTGATACGCTCCTTCGCCTCCTCTATTTCCAGGTCCTTCGCTGCGCAATCCTCACACGGGTCATCTTCCATCGCTGTCTGCCTCCTTTTTCCTGAGTACCAGTTTCTCGACATGCCTCGAAGTCATCACATTCGCCTCCTCCAATCCCCTGTACAGTTCACGAACCCTTGCTGCCCCGCGCCCCTTTGCCGCGGAACTTTTCACCAGCTTCTCCAGCTTGCCCTTACCGATAGTTAGCACCTCGCTGAGCAAATCAATCAAGCTCAAGTCCCTCCGCTCGTCCAGCTGCTCGGCAAACAGCGCCTGGAGAACCTGCATCGATGCGCTCGATGGACGGATAACCTTTTGCACCTGGGTTTCTATCCGGAGCACCTCGTTTTCAGACACAGCCAACTCCCCGCCGGCGCTTTTGGCGAGAGACTTGAGTAATGCGTGAAACTTCTTGAGCGCCTTGAGCGCCATCTGGTATTGCGGGAACACCGCCGCATACTGCGTGGGGAGCAATGGGCCGTCCTCGATGTCCCGAAATATGGCAATGTTCGCCCGCGTCAGCGCCGTCAGCGCGGCGCACTCGTGCTCGATGCCGCAGAACGTGCAATGTTCGCCGGGTGAGAAAACGTCGGACTTGAGCTGTTTTTCCAGACGGGCAAACCACGCGGAGAAATCATCCCAGCTCATTACAACAGAATCGTACTCGCCATACCGCAGCCAGGCCGTGACGAGCTTGATGCGCGTTGGTGGATCTGCCGGGGAATAGTTACGAATGACCAGCCAGGCATACCCACGTAGCTGGTCATTGTAGTCACGCGGCTCCCAGTCCGACTTCCAGTCGATGATGACAATTTCCGGCTCGGCAGGCACACCGAACACATCGGGCGTGCCGGTCAACGGGGGTGCCATCAATTTCTTCTCAACGCCAAGCGTGCGGAATCCCATGCGCAGCCGCTTCCAGATTCGCAATCCATTCCTGGCTAACCGCTCGATTTCGTCGCCGTCCACGATTGGCCACTTGGCCAGGTACGGGTCAAGGTCAGGCAGGGCAGAGAGGTCTGCGCGCGCAACATCGGCCATCACCGCGTGCACGCATCTACCGCGCTGCGCCTCGGGCGCGTTATAGTCTATCTCGACCTCCGGGGCGCGCAGAGATGCACTGCACTTCATGACGCGTGGCAACCGCGAGCAGCGTATGGGCTTGGGCGCCTCCTCGTTCGGGGCTTCCTCATTCTCGTTTTCTTGTCTCACTGGTATTCTCCTTTCTCGAAAATGTGGGGCGCGGGTGGCAGAATGCGAGAGCCGGCCAGGATGGGATGGCCAGTCGCCCCGCGCCCCGATGTATGTGCCACGATTACCCATCCGCAGTTACCTTGTTAGTCATCTCTGGATTCTCCTCGCATTTCTTTTGGCCTCAGCCCGCGGAGCTCTTCGAGCAGCTCCTCGGCCCTGTCGTTGTTTGCGTCAATCGCCTCGTTGCACACTACGATACAGTCGATGTTCTTGCTCTGTTTTTTCAGCTCGGCCATGCGTACAGTATCTGCAGCGAGGCTGTCAATTAACTTGCCAATTTGTTCTTGTCGTGTCATCGATTCCCTTCTGCTTTCGCGATAGCTGTGTCAGCGGCAGTAAGTACACGTTGCGCCATCGCCGCCGCGTGTAGGCCCCACCCGTGTTCTTTAATATACATCAGGAGCGGGCGTACCTGCCGCAGTGCTGCCAGCGTGTCAGTGGCTGCCGCTATGAGCGCTCTGTCATCGTCGCTCAACCCTTCTTCGCCGGCATCTTCAACACTGGCGAACCATGCATCGCCATCGTCCCCGTCGTTTTCGCGTTGCGGCCATAGCACAGGCTCGTCGTTAGGCCCAAAAAGCCCTGACCATCCGTCATGCATGTCATCTTTATGCCATACCCACGGTCCAGGCGTATGCGCCACGGCTATTCCCCCTCTGCTTTGCGTATAGCTGCGCGAACCTTCTTTAAGATGCCACCGTCTATGTCGAATCGCTTTTTGCCGTGCGGGAAAGCATCAACCATCAATGTGATGGCCTCAAGCGCCGCGAACATCTCCGGTGCCGCCGCTATCAGCCTGCCATGTGCCTCAATCTGTTCGGGGTCCTTACCCCAAACTTTAACATTAGCCACGAGTACCCGGACGCCGCCGGCATCAATCCCTTTGACTTCTGCCCGCTCGCTGTCCCATTTCCAGTCAGTCTTAATCCCCATCATATCACCTACCAATCCGCCGGCAGAAAGTCCGGCGCCTTCAAGCCCTTGGGCAACGTCTTTGCCTCCTGCCGCTTCAGGTCCTCGAAGGCGAGGAGCTTGGTCGAGCCGACGCCGAGCACGTCAGGGATGTCGACGCGTGTTGCGAGATAGAGCACCTGTCCATCGCGCCGACCGCATTTCAGCTTCTTGGTTACTACTTTCTTGGCCACATCGATTTCCTTTCGTTCTATGTACTCAATTACTTTTGCCCCCAGTCATGGATTTTCCAACTGCCACCCTCATTTTTGAGTATCCACGTTACGTCAACATCGTGGAGACCACCCAGGATATTTTTCACGGCATTCAAGGTCAACGACACAGTGACGGTATTATCGATAACGGATACAGAAGAAAATGAAATGGATTGGGGCCTGAACTCGGTTGCGAATCCAAGCGCCATCCCTGAATTCTTCCGAGCCTCTTTTGATAGATAGCCCAGCATCTTTTGGACATCTCCATCTATCCACGCATTACTGAATCCTTGGACAACTTGCCCGATTTGATATTCCGGAGATTCCCCTCCACTGCTGCAGGACGCGAGAAACAAAACCGCCAACACACATAACCCCCATTTCCAAATTCCCCGCTTCATAGCCATTACTCCTTTCTGTAAAAAAGCCATTCCGGTGCCTTGAAGAGAGCGCGTCGCATCCTGCGTTTTCAGGTGCGACGATGTTACTTACTAACTCTTCAATCAAATATCTTCTTAGATACATCTTGTCCTTCTTATTTGGGGTTCCCTTTCGGATACTTTGCCCAGAGTTCCTTTTCGACACTAAGCAGAGTTCCTTTTCGGATACGTTGCTTAGACATCGAGTATCCTGAAAGCCGTTACATGCTTCTCTGACCTCTTGCCCGTTTCCTTGTTTTCCCAATGCATCTGCCATGTCTGTATGAGGCCAAGCTGCTTCAATATTCCGATTCCCGCGATTACTTGCCTGCGACCGATGCCCGTCTCTTGTTGCAGTTTTTCGATTGGATGGAAGAAGAAATCTTCTCGCTTGCCTGTGAATTTGTGCTCCAGATAATTCAGATGTGAGTAAAGCCAGCGAGCCGTATAAGGCGCTCTGTTTTCGTTGAGAATTTCTATCGCCCGATGCAGGACTTGATGGTATCTCGCACGCTTGTACTTTGCCATGTTCAGTATCCGAAAACAGGCCCAGGTCGAGACCGAAGGACGAACTTAGGAATGTCCCTGAGCCTGTTTCGGTTAGTCTTTTGCTTATACATGTGCTCGTCCTTCTAATCTCTGAATGCATTATAGAGCGAGGCTGGCATGATGTCAAGAGTGATTTTTGAAGTTTTTTCTGCTCTATCATTCGCGCTGCCATTCGCGTTATTCGTTATTCGTATTCGTGTTCCTTTTCCTGCCGTGTAAACCATACAGTACACAGTCAACGGAGTCAAGAGGGAAAATAAAAAAACTGGGCAGAAAAAATCTCCACCCAGTTCTTCCGTTACCCATTGTTTATGCGATGAGTTTGCGCAGCCGGTGTGCCAGCCCTGCCCACTTATAGCCCTGCTCCTCGAGCGTGCCAGGGAGCGATGCCGCGCAGTAATTCTTTGCAGCCTTAGTTGTGGACTTCACCAGGTCTGCGCTCGTGATGAGCCTCTCCGTCTCATGCAGTCCTTTGACCATCACGCGGATGCCCTCATCTGTCTTCACCAGCAGGAACCTGACGCGCGGCGACTTTGCAGGAGCTTTCCCGCCGGCGAACTCACAGTCGACGCCCGCTTCCTTGCAGGCGGCCCGGTAGGGCGCGACTGCCTGGATGAACACCTGCTTCGCTGCCTGCTCCATCTCCTTGGCCTTGTCGCGCAGGTCAAGCGTCTGCTCTCCCACATCGTTCATGTGCTTCTTCGCCTGCTCGACATCCTTCCTCAGTTCTGCCAGTTGCTCGATGCCCGCCTTGGGCTTGGTCTGCGCCTGCGCTACCTTCTCTTCCTTCTGCGGCGTGGGTGCTGGGACTTCCAACTTCGCCGTCTTGGCCTTGTTGTTGGCCTTCGCCTTGCCCCGCGTCTTCTTCCCCTTCTTCCCTTTGGCATCTGCCATGATCCCATCCTCCTTTGCGCTCCTCACTTACTTGGTTGGCCTTCCGCCGAGCGCATCTGCGTTTTGGCCTTCCGCTTCTAACTCCTTGCTCGGCAACACTTTACGATGGGATGGGTTTGAAGTCAAGGTGTCTGTGGAGATTTCTGAAAGAAACAATATGAAAAGCCCCAACCCGCGAATGTGTCGTGAGTTGGGGCTTGTGGTTTATTGCCAAATCCTACAGCTTGAGTCCCTTCGATGCCAGGAATATCTGGAGCAGATCCGCCCCAAAGCGCATGAAAGCGCTTGCCCGCTCGCGTTTCTTCTCGAGCTGGACGAGGCTCTCGGACAGGTCAATTGCCTTGAGCACGTCGGGGTCCACGGAAGTAATCCCCGCGAGTTCCTCCTCGTCCCCACCGTCCGCTATCGCGGCGTAGACATCCCTGAGATCCGCGCACAGAGCCTTCACCTCCGGATCGTCCTTATGCTGGGCGATGAACTCTTTCGCACGCTTGGCGGCGTCTAAGATGGTCGTCAATTGTCACCACCTTCCCCAAGCCTCAATTCCGTCTCGGCGAGCTCACGCAGCCGCCTCGAAAGGAGCAGAGTAGCTTCCTTCAGGGCAGCATCCTCCTCACCGTCATTGATGACGCGCACGACCATCTTGTCCAGGTGGATGATGGACTCGGCGACATCTGCGTCCATCGTAGGTAGCGCTGCGCAACTGGCGAGCGTAAGCGCCAGCAGCATAGCTACGATGATACCAACACTCCTCATAGTGATTCCTCCTTCTTTTTGTTCCCAACCGCGGCCTTGTCTATCGAGGCCTCGGCGGTAACGAACCCTATCGCAATCGCAGCCTCGAGCACTGCTGCGGTGACTACCTTCGCCGTCTCGACCTCCTTCGGTGCGAGGAAAACGGTGAGCATCACAATGAGCGCCCCGATAACACTCACCCATACCTTCTTCTTCTTGTACCACGGCTTCATACAAACTCCTCCTTTCCGATAAAGACGTTTCCAATCATCCAAGAGTTTATTTTATCAGCAGACTTGCGACGATGCCAGCTAATACCACCAGAGTTGTTACCAACAAGCCCCAAACGCATTTGGTCAGGGTGCTCGCTTTGTCTTCTGCGTGTTCCGCCATCGCAGAAGTTTTCGCTATCGTCGTACCGTTCTGCCGGAACTGCTTGGCGAAGTCTCGCGTCACCTGCCCGCAACGGAATGATTGCGCCTGCACAGATTCTTTCACTGCCTCGAGGGTCGCGCCAATCGCGGCCACGTTGCCAATCGCATCGTTGATTGATTTCGTGTGTTCACTAATTGTCCTCGCAATCGGATCAATCGAACGTTGGATAGCCTTCAAATCTTCTTCGCTCAATGCCATATTCCCTGCTCCTTCTGCTTCCATCTGCAACTCCTATGGAATCATTTGCATCATCATTGCCTGTCCCCCCACCGGGAGGGATTCGGCTGAACCGGAAATCGTGAAACTCGTGATACTTGGCTTCTGGGTAGCATCCGAGTTGTATTGTGCAAGCACATGCAAATAACGATGATCATCATAGTTCCCTGCGGCTGCGTTCACGTCTACTTGAGCTATGGTTTGCCAAGCCACATCCCACGTTGCGTCAACTTTATTACCACTATCACTCCATCCCACCTTGAATTTCAGGGTACCACCGTCCGGTGTTTCAACGTCGGAAGCACCGGTAAGCGCCCACGCCCTGGCTGCGCCAGCATCAAAGGCGTAGGTCTCGCCGCTTTCGACCAAATCGCAAGTTGGCGAAGTATCCCAGAATCTCTGAGCGGCAATATCGGTTATGTCTTGATAATATCTTTCAAGTTCGGGCGCATAAGCTGTGGCACCTGCGTTTTTGTAATTTCGTATTCGAGGATACATTACATCAGCATATGTCAGATGTACGGCATCATGGATAACGCCAGTCCACAATAGAACCCATCCGGCCCCAATGTCGTAATAAAACCAAAACGTATTGTCGGCCGCACGTCGCCTGACGCGAAATTTTGGTGTAGTTTGTAAACCTAAATCAAGAGTGCGAGCTAATTCAGTACTTGCGCCGTTAATGTTTTTGAACGCGATGGCAAAATGTTGTCCTGCTGTATAAAAAGCGCCAAATTGTATCCATACATATGCGTTTCCATCGTCAACAACCAATTCACAATAGAGATTAGCCATGGGGCTTTCCTGATGCGCAGGCTTGGCGTCTCTCCAATCACACGCAATATCGCCATCGCCGTAGGTGTAGACGCGAGAAGCGTATGTACTGCCACCGCCACCGCCCACGTCATCGAATGTAAGTTTGTTGCCAGCTTCGGTTAAAGAACCTCCGGTGACCGGCCAGCCCACTGCATCGAACACATTGCCAAACTCATCACCCTCTCCAGCGAGTTCAAGCACGGGAACGTTCTTGACGATTTTCGTATTGCCATCAACGGCGTCTACGTTAAAATCGTCGTCGTTCATTGTGAGCGTATAGTCGGCCATGCTTTTACATCCCTAACGGTTTTTGCGCCTCGTCGAGCAGGCTGCCAGCCAAGAACGCGATAGTTCGTTCGGTCTCCAGTTTTATCGCTTCAAGTTCCGCAAGCTGCGCTTCGTTAAGCTGCGCAAGCTGTTCTTCCGTGAAGGCGTCATATTCCGTTTTGAACGACGTCGCCTGGTTCTTTGCCTGATTCAACATGCCTTCCATTGTCACGCACCGCTGAGTGATAATACCCTTCACATCAATGTCCCTCGTAAACTTGAACGCCATCTGCAACTCCTATGGAATCTGCTGCATCATCATAAGTTTGCCGGTCGGCGCCGGCGCCGGCGGTAAAGGGATTTCATAATGATACCCCATGTCAACTTGTCCCTGGTCGATTACTTTATCTGTTCTTGTGGTTCTGTCATCCACGCCTGCCGCTACAGCAGTCTGGCTTCCGGCATCTATGCAAGGGCTATCTGCCCCTGCATCAGCATCGCTGTTAAGAAAATAATCTGGATACAAGTCCCAACCTGCTGTAACGAAGAGGGGATCGGTACTTATGCAATTCGCAATAGTACAGTTGAGTGCTATTTGACAATCACAATAATTTAGACGAAGAGATGAAAAAGATTCAGCACGTACATCAAATACAGAATTTCCCCACATAATACTATCATATACTAACGGATTTGAATGAAACCTTGAGTTAATAGCAGCACCATAAGCACTGCCTGCCGAGTTACCAACAAAAGTTGATGTGCGAATAGTTGGGTTGCTGTAGTAATGAGCCTGTATAGCTCCACCGCCTCTAGCTGCCGCAGTGTTGCTGATAAATAAACACGTATGGACTAACGAATTCGCATGGTCCACGAACGAAATTGCTCCACCTGACCCAAGAGCATAATTACCAACGAACACGCAGTATTTTATAGTAGCATAACTATAATGATTACAATAAATCGCCCCACCGATCCCGCCGCTGTATATAGTATTATTGGTGAATAAACAATTTAGTATTTGTGGATTGCAATATGTGTTGATAGCAATTGCTCCACCAGAATGAATATTAGATGTATTTGTATTGGAATGAAAAGTACAATTCTGAATAATGGGATGTGTGTGGTCATAGATATAAAGTGCACCGCCATGAGCAGCAATACTACCTTTTGTAATATAAAATCCATCTATAATACAAGTAGCTGTTTCTCCACTGTGAATATAGAAGGCACGACCAGCACTTTCGCAATCAATAGTACAGACACTCTTGCCGTTCTCGGAACGAATAGTTAGTGGGTCTATCCCACCAGGATCAACATTCCTATTATTAGCTCCAGTAAGTGTACCGTCCTCAACAACGATTTCATCGTTAACCATGGCGACACCGACGGCCGCAACTAAATTAGGCTGGTCTGTTGGGACCATTATCGTTGCCATTTTATATTTCCTTCACCTTTACGATGTCAATTTCTGCCTGTACTGATACACAATTACACTTAAGACTTTTTGCTCTTCCCTTTGCTTGGTTAGACAATCCTAAATCTTTCTCGATGTCGATGGTCAGGCCGTATGCGGGCAACTTCTTTTGTTTATTCACTATAGCAGTACTCAGCAACTCGCGTTCTTGTTTAGACAAGTCGCCAACAATATCGAATGTGAACTGAGCGTTGGGCCGCACCTTCCTCTCCATGTATTCTTTGCCAACTTCATCGGGCAACTCAATGCATACAGGTTGGTAATACTTGAGTGTGTCTTTCCCTTTGATAGGGCTGTTCGGTGGCAACACAAAAACAACATCATTCTTGGTCGCTCCAATCTCCTTCTCTTGTGTCATCACCATGAATGTCCACTCGCCCATCTGAAGTCCTCGCTATTGTTAATCGTCAACTGTTATAGCTTCACTCTCAGAAATACGCTCAAATCTGAGCCTGGGATCACACTTCCCGTGGCATCGATGTTCAACCGGAGCACGTCGTTCTTGCTTAGGGCAAACACCAGTCCTATTTTCTCGCCCACGACATCGCCAGCGCTGATTTCAAAGTCCGCAGCCGCAACCACTGTGGCCCAGTCCACACCATCGTTACCCGACCGCTCCACTTCCAGCGTCATCGCGGCCCCGGTCGGCCCGGTTTTCGCAATCGCGTAGGCAGATTCGACCTTGCAATCTTGCCCCACCACCAACCACGGTGTCGAATCATCCATGACCTCTATCTCGCCGGCGAGGATAAACGTGTACTGAAGGTGTGTAAATCCTGGACATCCAACTGCCCGATAGCGTGAGTCTATCTCGTTATCTGTGGGATTCGCTGGATCGACAGGATCTGCAATCTCGGTCGCCCCTGTCGCCAGCTCGATGCGCGCCAGCTCGAGTGTCGGGGCCACGGGCGGCGTAAGGGTTGCTTGAAGGGTATATGAATCTTGAATGTATTTGTTCTGATACGCGGCCAATTCTTCCACATAGTACGGGTCGGTCTCTACAGATCCATATTCGAGTGTAATATAGACAGTTTGACTGCTGGCGCCAGGTACGAGGCTGGTGCAATCTACCGTCTGGATAGATTCGATTTCCGGGTCGTTGCCCTCGGAGTCCACAGCCCTGCCGATGGCGACTTTGACGAATAGAGAGGGTGGAGAATCCTCCGTGACATCCAGGCCGCTGATGACGCCGGCAGTGTGCTCGTTTGCGAGATGCTTCTTGCGCTTCTCGTTCCAATAGTTCTGCTCTGTCTCGGCCTCTGTCTTGCCGATAAAGAGGTACTTGAGCCACTTGAGCATCTTGAGTGTCATATCGTGATCTCCTTAGCCTATTCGTATCGCGTCGCGATAGGACAAGCGATTTCGATAAAATCTACAGAGCTTTGAACCACACCGGCATGTCTTCCCCCTAAGCATACCTGGGATCAAACTCGCACCAGGCATCTACATAATCGACGTACAACTCTTTCGAAACTGCCTCTTTCGTATAAACACCACAGCACAGAGCATTAGTCACACCTTCTAAGGGCAGGTCCGGAGCAGAAAGTACATACCACGTTCCTTCATTTACCCTGAATCTCACTTTTCTCGTCCCACCATCGTCGTAAACTTCAAACTCTGCTCGTACAAACTCATTCACAGCGGCAAAGGAGTGCATCCCAGCAGTTCGGTGTTCTGTTCCCGCGTTAGCAACTACTCCTTTAATTAGTCCCGCAGTCGCATCCGCATCGAGTTCAATCCAAATGCCGTCCGGGGGTGTTGCGTCCCCTGTATTGCTCTTGTAAAATCCAAGAAGCACTTTTCCCTCATAAAACGGATGATTCCCAAGCATGAAACCTACAACATATCTCCAACCCCTAACCATGTGAAACGGAGACACTGAGCCCACTTTAAGATGCGTTCCCTGTCCTATTGCCGCTGGTGTTGCCATTTTCAAGTTGCCGCACATCCCGTCTTGCCAATTTGCGTCTGCGTGACCCCACGATAACGTGCAGTTGCCACCACCAATAACTTCTTTATTCCAATGCAACCGACCGATTTCTCCGTCGGCCAATGAATATCCCACAAATTCATCGTAAAACCGAATGTTACGCGACGCTCGTAAATCTCTCAGGATGTCAAGTTTCGTCTTGTCTACCGCCGCCATCAGACCATCAACCGCTGTGGTTGCAACTGGAATCGCGTCCGCGCCGCCTACGTGTGTTGCCTGGTGTAATTTGGAATGGTGCGCATCCGCATCCGAGGCGTGATTACCGATTGCGGAGTTACGTGCAGTGACACTATCAACTAACGATCCGCCCACGCCATGCACGCCAGTTCCAAGTCCTGAGTGTGTTGCAATATCAGCATCGGTAGCCAACACATTACCACCAGCGCCATGCACGCCTGTCCCCAATGCGGCGTGCGTTGCAATATCCGAACCGATTGCAGAGTTGCGTGCAGTGACACTATCAACTGTCGATCCGCCCACGCCATGCACGCCAGTTCCAAGTCCTGAGTGTGTTGCAATTTTACTCGTAATATCGTCCACCATTCCAATCGGATTACCCGCACCAGGTGAGGCCATCCCTGCAAATGCATCAGACTGAGGTTGGCTCACGTCTGATAAGTCCACAAGCGCCAGTATTTCCTTGCTCGTGTATACCCGATGCGTCGAGTCAATCTCGTTATCGACGGGCACGCCAGGGACAGCAGGGTCTGTAATTTCAGTTGCACCTGTGGCAAGTTCGATGCGCGCCAGCTCCAGTGCTGGTGCTGCCGCCGGGGTAAGGGTCGCCTCGATCGTGTAGCCGTCCTGGACATATTTATTCTGTGATCCACCGATTTCGGGCACGTAGTAAGGATCGGTTTCTGTGGACTCATATTCGAGTACGATGTAAACGGTCTGGCTGCCGGCGCCGGGCACGAGACCAGAACAATCTACCACCTCGGGGGTTTCGATTTCGGGGTCATCGCCGTTCGAATCGACACATCGCCCCACGGCCACAGCAACTTCGAGGGAGGGTGGCGAGTCCTCCGTGACATCCAGGCCCTCGGCAATACCGGCAGAGTGCTCTTTCGACATGTGTTTCTTGCGTTTCGTATTCCAGTAATCCTGCTCTGCCTGTGCCTCTGTCTCATCGACGAAAAGATACTTGAGCCATTTGAGCTTTTTCAACAACGACATCTTTTTCTATCCTCCTACGAACGTGTCAACTTCAATTGTCGACGAGACCTCGACTTGCCACGGCGACACAACGAGCCACGCATAATGAACGACCTTGGTGTGCGCTGGCTTCTGTATTTCGACTATGCGCGTTACGGTTTCTTTCTGCTCGCTGGAAAGCGCCTCTTCTGATTTGACAATGAGAGAGAAGCAATGTGCATCTGTGGCCGCGTTGTAAATTTTTGTATCCATGCCAATCGTAGACTTGATTCCAATTCGCCAGCCCATGTTGAGGAATTCAAGAATGCCAGGAACGATCCCAACATAGATTTCAACGTAGCGCTGGATGCCGTAAATCGTGCCCCGCCAGAGGTAGAGATCTACCGCCGACTGAATGAGACTGCGACGCTTGGCAGCAGGCCAGTTTGCATCGAGCTCGAAATCAACGAGCGTTGCCAGCCAGTCCAAGAACTCCTCATCCGCAAGGGCAGGGTCGAGTTGCCGGTGGAATCCGTAAACGAGATCTTCTGTGATTTCTAATTCCGCCGCGAAGAGACCGAGAAATCTGTACGTGAATCCAGAGATGCCTTCCTCCCGATATTTCGCGGGTAGGCTGTTAAATAAATGATCTACGTATGCTTTAGACATCTGCGCCTCACGTTATTGTAATCGTGTGTGTTCCTGATTGTGGCAATTCGATTTTGCCGATTGCAACCGTTGCCGCTGGTGAAGAGAGCGCATCGACATGGTCGACATCGGCAATGCCCTCCAGCAATTCGTACAACTCAGACAGGTAGACGTCGCGTCCGAACTCCCACCCGGTACCGCGCTCTTCCGAAGTGCCTTCGATATAGTCAATGGCCTTGCGCACATCTCCGCCGTATTCGGAATCGAGGAACTCGACGATGGTACCGACGATCTTTGTTTGCAGTGCGACGCTTTCGGCTTCTACTTCCTTGACTATCGTCGCGGTAATATCGATGGTGACGAATTCCGGATCGATGACGAAAAGCTGAGCGGTCACACATCGACGCTCGTCAAGATACGCTTCTACCTCGTCCTTCAGCGCCTGGCTCGCCACGACGCCGCCGCTGGCCAGCAGGAGTACCGTCACCACGCCAGGCTTATTCTCATCCGGAGGGTCCGACGGATAGTAGAGAGGAAGCGCCTTCGCGCGTGAGATTCCGGTCGAACTCTCGAGGGCAAGTGTATCGTAATCCTCCTCTGTTACTGCGCGGTTACGGGTCTTGAGCTGCTCGCGTGGGCCTCGCGCAACTGCATTGTCTATTGTCTCCTCGTCTCCACCGCCAGCCGCGGGCTCCTTGTTGGTGCATGAATCGATATACACGTGCGAGCTGCGGAGCTGGTTGATGGTACCGGTGCCGACATTCCCGCGCACACCACCGCCATAGCGGTACGGCATGGCCTTGACATTGTTCGCGCCTATAGCAGGGACCTTACCGTGCACGTCATCGCCGAAGAGTATTTCGCCCGTCCCCTTGTTGAGTAAATAATGCGTGTCCGTTGCAGAGGAGGTTGCCAGGTCGTCCGCTTCCTGCCAGGCGACGAATCCAGCCCCTTCGTCAATGAGAATCGTGATGTCCAGCACGGGTACATTCGAAAGATAGAAACGCTGATCTATCTTCCCGTCGCTTGAGCCAATGATCTCTTCGTCAACCTGGGCCGCATTCGATACTGGTACGCGACCCAAGATGTCGTCTATCTCCAAGAGCCGTAGTTCCGGCAGGACCGTGGCCCCGCCAGCCGTTATCCGATAGCGTAGCCAGGTGGCACGGAAGCCATCAATTTCTGCATCATCCCAGTCTGCAGGAATCGTGAAAACCACATCGCCACTCTGTGTGAAATCCAGTGTCCCATCCACAACGTCGAGCGTCACCCACTCGAAGGTTCCATCTGTGTTGCGGCGATAGTATTCCCAAACGCCAACTAATCCAGTGGCCGGCGTCTCGACAGTAATTGTAAGTTTCTCGAAATAGTTATCCTCGTAAAAGGCGATGTACATGGCATCATCGACGGCAAGTGTCGGTGGTTCTGCGAACGGGAAGAAGGTCGTTCCTGAATTGTTTGCGTCCGCGGTGAAGTCTGTATACGCAACTCCCTGCAGTGCAAGAAACTTGAGGATGGTTGCCGCGTGAATAGTCAGCTCACTGTCCGTAGTGTAAATCAGGGGATCCTCGCCGGCGCCGCTGCCTGTGGATATCTCGAACCCCTTGGCCACGGTCACATCAAAGACCTGCTTGGCGGACAGTTTGAAGAACTCATCGACGGTAGCGACCGATGGCGGTGTGAGCGTCACGCCAATCATATTGAGGTACTCGCGCTTGTGCTTGGGCAGTACCTGGTTGAGCCGGTATGTGAGCTCCTCTATCTGGAGCGCGAAGAGTTCGATTAGCGTGATGCCCGGATCGCTTGCGTTGTGATCTGTCCACTCTGGGCACTTCTCGGGTATTTTCGCAATCATCTCGTCCCGGATCGTCTGCCAGTCGCGGTCGTCAAGGTTAGGAACCGGAATGTATCTTCCTGCTATCGCCATCATGCAGCCCCTTCCCTGTAGTACGGATACACCAGGTTATCCTGTCTGTTGGTAGATATTATAGTATACCGCACCTCGACAACCAGCTTCTCTTCATCCACTGACACATCGACCAGATTCACGTCAATACGTGGCTCCCAATATGCAAGCGCGTTGCGCACGTAGAACTCGACCTTGCTTTCAAGCGAGGCGCCGACAGGCTCGAAGAGCAGATCGCTCGCGGCACAGCCGAAATCTGGACGCATGACTCGTTCTCCAAGCGCCGTTCCAAGAATTATCTTAATCGCTTCCTTGATGTCAACATCAAACTCCGCGAACTTGATGCCACCGCGATTGTCAACTGCGATCGGGAAGGCCCAGCCAACGCCAAGGAATTTCGCTCTGTTGAGAATTTCAACCATTACACAGCCTTCACTTTCGTACTAACAGCTATCGGTATCGGGTTGCCGAGCCCAGGACAAATTACCTGCGGCGTTAGACTCGTCACGACGCCTGCGATGGCCCCCGCGCCGAGCTCGATGATGGGCGCCTCCACGATTACCTTCACGTTCGCAGTGATGGTGATTTCGCCATCCTGTGCGTTCCACTCGATAGACTGCGCACCTGAATCCTCGATGCGGATGGTCTTGCCCCCGTCGTCGAAGATGACCTTGTGTCCGCTCCTGGTCTGCAGGACTCGCTTCCTGGGCGCCGCATCCGCCGGCTTGGCGTCAACCTGATTGAACCAGAAGCCGAGCCATACGGGTCTGTTGATATCGCCAGCCTCGAACGCAATCCAAATGGAGTCACCCACCTCTGGCAGGAAGAAGAATCCAGCGCCGCCTCCTCCGAACGGGCTGCAGTAAGACGCCCAGTTCGTTTCGTCCTTCTCGCCGAAGAGCTCGTGTACCTGCGCCCTGATCCTGCCGAGGTTTTTGGGGTCGTTAACGTTTGTGACAATGCCACGCCACAGGCCGAAGAGCTTGTTTTTCAGCGCCTCCAGCTTTTCGTCACGAAGTTTCTCTGCTACGCCCATTACTCGACCCCATATCCTAACTTTACGAGTTTTCCCACTGGCTTTTTCGACTGGAGCGATGCGAGCGTGATTGCGTTTCTCGTGCAATCGAAATCGCAGAGGTAACCGCTTGCGTCCAGCGTGTGCTGGACCCGGCTAAAGTAGTAGGTCCCGGAGAATTTGCTGCCGACGCCGACAATCTCAACGAGGCTTTTCGCATGCAATCCGGGCTCGCCGACGCAGGAGCCGTGTCCTTCGATAAGCTCGTATTCCTTCTGCCTGAAATACGCCTTGGCGACGTCCTCAGCTTCTTTTTGAGATGCAGGGACGCGGTCGTGTAATACGACAGATCCCTCGCCAAAGTGCCTCTCGATAAAATCGCTGGCCGCCTCTGTGCCCAGGATCAATCTCTCTGCTGTAGTCTCGCTGGTTGCAACCGCGATGATGGGTACCTTCTTGTCCGCATCCCATCCTTTGACGACTACCTTCGTGATTTTCTCTGCGACTGAAATATGGACATCGAAGTTCTTGAGGTTGCGGCCATACTCGAAGACGTTTCCACTGGCAGAGACTGGCGATTCATGGAAGTGCAACTCTTCGCCCTCCACATAAAGCTCGAAGCCGAGCCGCTCCGCTCTGTTGCGCAGAAATTCCCAATCGGTAATATCACTGCTTTGGGGAATATATTCTATCACTGCATCCGCGCGGCCAAGGGTCATTTGGCTGATCTTAAAACCGTGCCCAGCTGCAATTTCTTTGACGAGATCAGGATCTGTGATGTTATTATGCGTGCGAGTTACAGCGTCGTCCTGTTTCTTGCGCATCTTGTATGAGAGGTCGTATGCCCGCACTGTGAGGATAGATGCGCCACTTTCCGGGAAGGATAGTTCAGGCCTGGCGATGAGGCCGCTGAAAACGGACTCGAGGTTATTGCCGTAGCCAAGCTGGATTTCGATAGCGTTGCCAATCTCGAATAGAGATGAGTCGCACCACTTGTTATTGGCATTATTGACGACGATGGTTGCCATGTCCGCATCTCTTGCATGGTCCTCGAAAGCCACCGAAATCACATCGGCGGAAAGATCATACCCGAGCACCTTGCCTTCTATTTTTATGAGCCACCGTGGGTTTAAGTATGTCATCTCGCAAGCACCCCCAGGTTTGGCTTGAAGTGGCGCTCAAGCCCTTCATCCGAAACCTTCTTGGCAATGCGTAGCGTTTCCATTGTCTCGGCAGGGAAGCCCGTCACGCGCTCGATTATCTCAAGCGGGAACCGGGGATCGGGCACAAGCATCTCGATCCCTTCCTTGAGGTCGCGCAGTTTCTCATAACCTACCTTCGCTTGATTTGCGAACGCTAACGCACGCCACTTGTCAGGGCTCCCATATTCTTTGGTAGCAGCACCCTGAAGCGTTTCTCCTCGCACCACGACTCGAGTCGTTGCCAAATCTTTTTCGCAAAGAACCGCTGCCCACGTGATTGCATTCTCCTCAGATGGTGCGAAGGCGGAACCGCTACCCAATTCGCGCCCGCTGAAGACCGGCTCCTTGCGTACACGCTCCTCCGGCGTGAGTGTGCGGCGCAGTCCAAACTCGCGGCCCGCCTCGAGATATTGGCGAAGCTTGAGCGATACAGTCGCCTCGATAGGCGTGCCATCCTTCTCAAAGCAGGTGTAGCGCACAGAGACGCCGCCGATGACGCATGGCATATCGAACGAACCAAATGAGAAGAGGCAGACAGGCGGGGCGAGCGTCGTTTCAGTGGCCTCTATTAGTTGCTCGAGCTTCTCCACGGAATCGCGGACAGGCCACGCATCCTCGCGGTTATCCTTGTTGAAGTAGACTTCGAGCGCGAGGGTCTTCAGTCCCCCGCTCACGAACTGCTGCAAGGGGAAGTTCAAGCCCGGTATGCCGACCTCAGCCCAGTTGACATCCTTGGCGAATTCCAGTTCGGGCGGGTTGTATTCAAACCAGATGATTTCTCCACGTGGAATGACCGGCTCGATGTAACCTTTCATCGGCGCTCCCTCCTACGTTCAATTATCTTGCCCAGTTCCGCATCGAGCTGCATTGCGAACGCTTCGTCGATCTTGTTCGCATGGATTACTACTGCGCCAGGCTCGATGCGAACCGACTGATCGTAGGACCCGCCGCCACCCCCTGCCATCGCCATTACCGGCATCGCCACTTCTCTTGGGATCGTAGGCCGTGGCACAGCCCTCTGGACCGCTGGTGCGGTCGCAGGTATGACCGTCTGGCCGCCTATTGGAGTCGTTCCCGCGCCAAGCATACCTTTTAATCCGCCGAACCCAGCCATATCCAAGATGGAATCCGGTATTTTCGAGATGACCCAAGTGATCTTATCCCAAATCCAGTCAATGGCACCGCCGATAGTGTCTTTGATGGCAGTGAAGACTTTTGAAATGGTGCTCCCCACAATCGAGAATACTGAAATCACTGTCGTTTTGATTTTCTGGAAATGCTTGATAACAAGGCCAATCGGAAAGATGATCGCAAGCAACCAATCGGGTGTTTCCCCCAAAAGATTCTTCCACCACCTGTAAGCGTTCACGACCGCGCCAGTGACGGCATCCCAGTTCTTTACAAGCAGAACTATGCCCCCGATGAGTGCGGCCACGCCCGCGATAATCAGGCCGATGGGGTTTGCTACCATCGCGGCATTCCAAAGCCATTGCGCGACGGTCGCAGCCTTTGATGCCGCCGTTATCGCCCATGTCGCAACCGTGCCAACAACCAGAACGGCGGTATGCGCGACTTTAAGCGCGATGCTTTTTACCAGGCTGCCAATCCAAGCACCGCTCGCTTTTACTGCGCCCCAAATTGCAGACCCAGCGGCCTTCATTGCGGTAGCCGCGCTCATGTTTCTCTTTGCCCAAAGCCACGAAGCTGCTGTATTGATACGGAGGAGCTTTCCCAATTTGATGAAATCTGGCAGTTGCTTCCTCACGACCGGACCCAGGCTACTGAAACCCTTGGAGATATTCGCCACAATAGCTGGAGCTCCACCCAACATACCAAAAATGCCCGCGAACATGAGCAATGGGCCGAGAACAAGCGCCACGGCAGTAGCAGTCAGTCCGAGACCTACGGCAGTTTCCGTAAGAATCGGATACGCCTCCGCGAATCCGGCAAATTCATCGGCTGCCGATTTGATCGCATCCGCGATCTTGCCGAAGATTGGAAGCAAATGCGTGCCGATAACGATGACGACTTTCTGCATCGTGCTTTTTGCGACGTTCCACTTCTCAGTGAATGTATCCATCTTCTGCTTAAAGGCCACTTGCAAAGCGCCGGTTTTCTTTAATTCCGATTGCCACCCAGTTATAATGCTGGTGTCTATTTCCATAAGCCCCGCGAGTTTGGCGAATCCTTCTTGGCCGGCAACTGCAGAAATGAGTGCGAGCTTATTTTCATCGGTCATTTTGGCGGTCGCTGCTTTCAAGTCTTTAATGATAGCAACTCCGCCCCGGAATTTTTTCGTCTGAGTATCGAAAACTTTGATGCCGGCCTTCGTCAATTTCTGGAATGCCGGGCCTTCCTTATCTGCAATTCGCGCAAAGACCATTCTAAACGCAGTGCCTGCCTCTGCGCCCTTGATGCCCTTGCTCGCAAAGCCAGTGAGGATGGCGGTCGTTTCTTCGAGACTCATGCCCAGTGCTTTGGCCGTCGGTGCGGCGGTAACCATCGCTTCCGTCAATTGCGGCACAGTTGTCGCGCCGAGCATAGATGCCTTGAATAACACATCGGCGGCTTTGCCTGCCTGAGACACGTCCATCTCAAAAGCATGGAGTGTGTCCGAGAGTTTTTCAACTGCAATCGCCGGCTCCAGCCCGACCGTCTTGGCCAACATCAGCGCGGTATCGGACAGTGCTGTAAACTGCTTCGTGCCAGCCTTCGCGCCGGACGACAATACCTGGTAGAATGACTTGTTGATGTCGGATGCCGCCATGCCGAACCGGGTGGACATCTGAAGGGAGGTCTTGCCGAGTTTCCCTTCCATTACGTCAAACGCATCGCCCGTAAGGCCCGTCATGGTCATTGTGTCGCGGAGAGATTCCTGGAATGCCGAGGCTGCTTTCACCGTTCCATAAATTGCAACTGCGCCGGCAACACCGATAGCAGTAATGCCTGCCCCCACTTTGGCAAGTGAGGCATAGCTTTGCTCAAGATTCTTGGTGCTCTTGCTCGCCGCATCCATACTGCCACTGAGGCCCTCGACGTTCTTCTGGGCCTTCTTCATCTGGCCGGAAGCCTTGTCCTTCCAGCGAAGCAGTACTCCCAACCCTATTTGTTCGGCGATCATTTCTTTCGCACCCTCGACCGCTTAGTGATTTGCTTGTTGATCTTGCTAATTTCACCGAGCCATATCTCGCGTTCCTTGCGGCCCATCGCCATGCATTCGGCCCGGCTCCAATGGAAGTTGTATGCGATTGCCGCTACTTCCGGATACGCCCTCGACACATCCAGGTCGAGATATGCAAGTAAGGGAAGCAAGCCACAGAGCCACGCGACATTCGCGTGCGCATCCCTTACACTGGCATAAAATCCGCGAGATCCAACATCGCTTGGAACTTCTTGCCGCAATCGGGACACTCGACATTGATCTCCAGTTCCGGCCCGGAATCGATTTCTTTGAGCTTCAGTATCAGGAAGTCGCGATCGCCCTTGACCATCCCTGCGGTGA
>Ga0307928_10000590_pt1 | contig 27370 bp, 32 predicted proteins | sample AceLakmetagen232_FD_201815 | JGI IMG/M metagenome (GOLD analysis project Ga0307928, IMG submission 201815) | Saline water microbial communities from Ace Lake, Antarctica - #232 | ecosystem: Environmental > Aquatic > Non-marine Saline and Alkaline > Saline | place: Antarctica: Ace Lake... | reverse complement strand
GTCTGATTCATCTTCTCAAAATCATCTTCCTTAAATTGTTTAGTATAAGAGTTGTTCTCTATAAACTCCCTCATATCAATGAACTCAACTCCTTTCAAAGCACTTAACTCAACATCTTTAAAACTTGAGAACTCATACCAAATAACCGTCCTATTTTTCCCTGTGGTTACTTTTCTTATTTCATCAAAAGTCTTATGAGATTTCAGTGTTGCTTGTCCTATAGCCATATTATTTTCTTTAAATTCAATAGTCATATTATTATTTTTCCAAACAATCTTTGAAACTTTGGGGTCAAACAATCTAATATCGAAAACTTCATAATCTGTCAGTATATCATACTGAGCCTTTGCTATTCCGTCTTTGTAAACCCAAGCCCATCTATAATTAGGATGTAACTCAACTTTCATATTCTTACCAAACGATAAATCAGTTTCTCCCGCTAGCTTATAAGTGATTCCATCATATTCTAAATCTCTAACCTCGTATCTATAGAAATATCCTGAACCATTAATAATTTCTACAGTATGAGAAATAGGAAACATTTCTACATCATCTAATTTTCCATCAAAATAATAGGTATCTATGATTACAGGCCCTCGTATATATGGAGTTGTCCTAATAATAGTAACATGACTATTCGTTTCGTCTACTATCGTATCTACCCTAATATTCGACACAACCCTATTCATCTTACTGGTTCCGTCAAAAATAGAATTATACTCACGCCCAGAAACTAGCCACCTACTGTTCTCTAATACATAGAACGTAGACTTATCATTATCAACACGCAACTTAACATTTTCACCAATCAGTGCAACATATACTACGCCTGTAGCTAAAAGTATTAATAATAAAGACCCTATAATTTTTGTTGTTTTATTCATTTTTTAAACTCACCAAATATTCTTTATCCCAACTAGTAATATTATAATCTTTTGATTCTTCCCAAAACGTTGGTTTTCTTCTGAAATCTTTTTGTTTCCATCTCTTCCAAGTAGAATTACCGCCATGCGTAATATCTATGTTAGGATTTTCTGGCATAAATAATTCAAATGAACACGAGTAATCCCACTTAATTCTACCGTGTGTGAATGGTTCAAAACCCATATGTCTGGGTTCATATTTGTCTCCTAATTTTTCTATCATTTTAATTCTTTCTTTAAAATGTTTAATAGCTGATTCTCTATAAACAACTAGTCCTGATAATGGAGACACATTATAATGCACTGCAAACCCATCTTTTAATCTAAGCATCCAATAATTTCCATTATAATACCAAGTATCCTTCTTTGAAGGTGTAAACTTGAAATGGTCAGGATGATATAATACGTCAGCCTCACAAAAATATACTATGTCTTCTTTCATAGCTTTAAGTCCCTTCAAAATTTGTTTGAACATAGTTTTATAACCGCGTTTGGAGTGAGTAACAACATTTGTTATACCAAACTTCATAGGCTTAAGACTAGAAGATGTGATATTCAACCCAGATTTCATAATCTGTTTTCTAATAGCACCAGCAAACTTCATATTCAAAGCATTATCAGTGTAATACAATACTCCTTTGGTTGGAACTCCTAAGTTCCAATCAGGAGGATTAAACTTCTTTATAAGCCATTCGAAAGAGTGTTTGGCTCCTTTCCAATTATTTTGTTGAAATAGCTCCCTAGATATTTGTCTGTTCTTCTGAACAAGAGAACCTTTCTGTGGATATGGAAAACTAAAATCACCACCCTGCGTTCTGAACATATGAGCATACCAAGTTGTGCGATTAACCAAGACTCTTCCACCAGATAAATGAGTTTTTAGAGCAACTTCTACTCCTTGTTGTCCCCAACTATGAAATTGAGTATCTGAACAGATATCAAGTTCCCAATATTTCTCTCTTGTTAACATAAAACATGAGCCCTGAATAGATAGTGTTTCTGTCAAGTCTCCTTTTTGCGCTTTACCAAAAGCATTCCAATACTGAAAGTGCATTGTCTTATCAAATCTATAAGCAGTAGATTGAGGATTGGTTTTAGGAATCCAAACAACATCTTTTACAGTAGGCTTACCACAAATGGTGCAAGGACCTGAAGGACTTTGATATCTTCTATGCCCATCTGGGCACACCCAATCAAAAGCGTGAAGATTTCTCATAACTGGTATCATAGTAATGTCAGGCTCCATTAATTTCATCATTTTTACGTCAAATCCCTTGTCAAAAGCACAATGGGCATCGCATTTTAATACATATTTTGCCTTCGATAATCTACAAAGCTGATTAGTCATAGCTCTCTGACCTATTGATTCTGATACATGAACAATAGTTACTTTAGGATGGTCTAGTATTCGTGGCTCTGCCCACTTACCATCCAAACCAACAATTATTTCAGTATCTCCTTCCATATTTTCAAGAATATCTTGAATAGTTCTAGCAAGAAATTCCTCATTCCTCGACGGTATCAAGATACTTAGATTTTTCGCTGTCATTATATCATCCATTGCTCGTTTTTTATTGTCCATTCAATGGTTTTCTTCATAGAGGCATCAAATTTTGCAGGTGGTTTCCACCCCAGTTTTTTTAACTTCTCTCCACTTAATGCATATCGTCTATCGTGTCCAGGACGACATGAATGAAAGTCAACATACTTGATTTTCAACTCTTTACCCATTATCGTTGCTATCTTGTTACAGAACTCAAGATTGTCAAGCTCGGTATCTCCAACAATATTATAATGTTCTCCAGAAACACCGTTCTCAAGTAAGAACAAGAGTGCATCAGCGGCGTTTCTAGCGTGAAGCCAGTGTCGTTGACCAATTTCAGAAGCGTTACCGTCTTCATCAATCTTACAGTGAATAGTCATTGGTTCGCCTTTAAGAAGTTTCTGCATAGTTTTTGGCATTAACTTCTCGGGATTCTGGCGTTCTCCAAAAACATTCATAGTATAAGTTGTAATGAGCGGCAATCCATACGTGTTCTGATACGCAATACCAAAAGCACCCTGACCAGCCTTACTAGCAGAGTACGGGTTGCTTGGTCTCCATCTGTCTTCCTCAGTATAATCATAATCATCAGGAGCGGGACCGAACACTTCATCAGTTAAGAAATTCACGAACATACCGTCCTTTTTAAGAATTTTTCTTGCCGCTTCCAACATATTCACAGTACCAATAACATTATCCATAGCGAACTCCATTGGATGAGTAATACTTCTATCAACGTGTGAGTTGGCGGCTAAATGTAATATGTAATTGACTTCACCAATCTTGTCAATTGGCACAATATATTTCAAGTCGTGATACACGAATCTAACTCTGTCACCAGCTTCTTTTATAATGTCTTGTTCCATAATTCTTTGCAGGTCACCCGCGTAATTAAGTCTTACCAAAGCAATTACTTCCCAATCAGTGTTTTTCAATATGTGTTCCAGCACATGGCTTCCTATGAAGCCAGCGGCTCCAGTCAATAATATTTTTTTCATTTTCTCACCTTTTATTTTGTTGTGGTTCTGGCTCATAATTTAGTGTATGAAACAAACCCTTAGGATTTAAATCGTAATCTTTATGAAATCTTCCAATTGGAAATATGAATATCTTAGGTCCAACAACAACCTTTATATCGTTCTTGTTAGCCCAACGATTCCAATCTCTGTTGAAATAACTATCTTCACCTTTTCTAGAGATGGCGTGATGACCATACAAACAAGCCCTCTCTCTATTACCACCAATGGTTTCAAAAGTGGATTTCTTAATAGTATAAGTATTACCATGATAACTAGCGTACAAGCCACGCTTAGATTGACGACATTTCACACTCATACCATAATCCTCAAGCATATCGAGGTCTTGAGTCAACACGCCATTCTCATCCAATATGCCTAAATATCTTGGAAATATCATTCTATCACCAGTGAACTCATATGAAGCCATAATAGCTTCCTTAGATAATATATGGTCTATATCAGTACACAAAACGTACTCGCCACGAGCAACCTTTACACCAGCGTTTCTAGCTAATCCCTGCGTCCACGCTCTCTTATCATTAGTATAATGAATTCGTAAGTTCTTACAATCATATCCTTCGTGTTTAGGATTACTTCCATCATCTACCAATACTATCTCTATATCATCTGGTAAGTTAAGAGAATCCCAATATTCAACTTGTCTCGCAACTACTCCATACGATTCATATACAGCTATAACTATAGATAATTTCATGGTATCAATACCTTCTTTAATTTTTTTGCATTACCCCAAAAAGGTAAGTTATGTTCTATACCACGGCTCTTATTTAATACGGTAAACCTATTAATACCGTTATATGTCTTAAAACTTATTACTGGAACACCAGTCCATACATATTCAAAACTTTCTGGAAATGTTATTCGTGTTGAAAGACGAGTTTTATCATCCCATTCTTTTCTACCTTTCAAATAATGATTTAATCTTTCAAGCCACGCTTGAGTATAATTTATCTCAGCACCAATAGATTGTCTTTTAAAGTGAAAACGAGGATTATTACTATCATGTAAAATCCATACATTATCATACCGATAATTTCTAGGTTCTGGAGGAACAAAAGAAAAATATTCTGGTGGATAAAGTACGTCAGCTTCTGCGTGTAATACGAAAGGAGTCTTAACATCTTTTAATCCTATCTGAATCTGTCTAAATTCGTTATGATAACAATTATCATGTTCACCAACACAAATATTATGTCCGAAATTCTTTAACGGCTTTTGTGAGACAGATATTAACGGTAAGTTTCCTTTATGCTTTAATATATTATCTCTTATTTTTGAAGCGAACAACTCATCTTCTGTATCCGAAGTATAATATAATATTGTAACTTGTGGTTCGCTCATAAGTCTTTCACCTCATAAAAATTACTTAATATGGTTGTTCTTGGACTAAATTGGTCAAAATGTTTAACATATTTAAAATGTGACCATACAGCTTTTAAGTCATTATAATTTTCATCTTGTGTATCATGTATAATTACATAATCAGCATTATTAGCTACTCTAATTGCTTCTATAGGTCTTCTTTCGTCGTTATGGTCAATAAATACCAATCCCCAATGTTGATTAATATCTATTTTATCCCAATCATCTACTAAGTTTATATTATGATTACGTGTTTTAAAATTTTTAAACCATTTAAAATAACCCGGTTCTTTTTCAAATGAAACTAATCTTAATTTTCTATCCTCACACATCCAATGAAGAAATGAGGTACTAAAAAATCCTATACCCAATTCTAATACATCACCCGTTATAAGTGGCATGATTCTATACAATACTGGTAAATGACTACTCCATCCTCTGCTAATTTTCATTGTTTCACTCGTACCCAACTCTTTTCGATTATTAATAACTTCATATTTTTCTCGCTATAATACTTTTATATCCCAACGCTTTTAAAAACAACATTCGATGTTTACCATCTACCATTCTGTTATCATCATTAATAAATATTGGATGTTTTATTCCATTCTTTTTTACGTCATATAACATCTTTACTCTACTAATAACTAAGTCGTCTATATATGATTTTGGTCGCCGTGTATGCATACTTTCGACAACCTTATAATAATCTGTATCTTTTAAATTTTCTACCGTATCATTCTGAGCTATTTTTTTTGTAAAGTTAACAACATTACCAACTCGTCTTAATGTTGTAATCTTTTTATATAATGGCTCTATAGGCACTCGTTCTAATGGAGACTCAAACATTATACTAGACATAACTCTTGGAAAAGAATCTCCTTTCGTTGATATAGGCATTATAGATTTAATCTCTTTCCAATCCCTAAAATAATATCTTATACTGTCCAAATCCGCTTTTGCTCTATTATAGCCCTTATCAAAGTCAGCAGTAACTATAATACAATATCTTGTCTTGAACTTCATCTTATCAAGCAATAACATAAAAGTATTAATCGTAAGATAATAATGAAAATTAGACATAACAGTAAAATCTGCAACGGGGATTTTATCGTAATCGAAATCGTCGTCAACCTTATTATTTATTATTTTATAATCGAATCCAGATTCCGCCATATATTTCTTAGCGTATTCACATGTATATCGACTTTTATCAACGCCAACAACGTTTCTGAAACCGAATTGCTTGGCTAATTTCAAAAACATACCTGCATTACACCCGAACTCTACAAAAGTCATATCTGCGCAGTCTTTTGGCAACAACGGTTCTATGAAATTATTCCATTTACCTTCATTACAAAATTTAGAATCTTGCTTCTCTATTGTAAACCCTACATCTTTTTCTTTGATTATAATATTCTGATATGTTTTTTTCATTTTTTCACATATAACCAACATCTGTTTTTATTATTAATCGTTACGAACCACGGTTTTATCTTATATGATTGTGTCCAACCGTTAACAGCAGGAATTACTCCCATATAAGCCCACCTAGTTCTGTGTTTTGAATAATCATCATAATCGTGTCCATAAACAATTCCACCTGGTCTTACTTTCTTAGACCATTTAGAGATATCCCAGACACACCATTCGTAAGAGTGATTTCCATCAATGAAAACAAAATCAAGTGATTCGTCGTCAAACTGGTCAACTACCTCATTGCTCCATCCTTTTATAAGAGTGCAATCGAAATCTTTAACGTTTTCTTTTGTTCTCTCATACGCATCATCAAAAACTTTCTGACCTTTAAAGTCTTTATAACTCTTATATGCTTTCCACGAATCAACACCATACAGTTTCAATCCTGGAATGTTTTTTAATAGTTTACGTGAATATTCACCTTTGTATACGCCAATCTCAGCGCCTATTTTAAAATTAAGCTCTCTAAATAATCTTGGCACGTCTTTAAAACGACCAATCTTAAGCATAATTGGACTTTCTTGGTCATAATCGATATCATACTTTTTCTGTATATAATCTATAGTTTCTTTGTAATTCATAGTATCCCCTTATTTTCCAGTTATCTTTAATTTTCTAAGTCTCTCTTCCCAGTCATCAGGCCAGCCAGGCATTCGTGAAAACTTCTTAACCAACCCTATAAAGAAGTCATTGTGTTCGATTATCCATCTATTGAACGAATAAGCGTAACTTTTTCTATTCTCTGCTCTGCTCATCCAGTACATACGTCCGTACTTCTTACCTTTATGAAGATGTGCATACCAAGTATTCTTATCAGTTACTACTCGTCCACCATTCTTCCACGTTTCCATACTAATCTCTTCTGCTTCTTGGCCCCAGCCCATATAGTTTAAGTCCATAAAGCCTCGTTCATTAAACCACTCCTTGGTCATAAACCAGCATGAGCCTTGGAACGCTAACGTATTAGCGATAGGCACGCCCCACTCATCTAATGTTCTCTTATCCCACTTGAACCCGTGCAATGCAGTATCTTTCTTAGTGATACCACGAAAAATGTAATATTCGTAATCGATTGGTGGTCTGCTGTCACTCTGCGGCTGTAAACACCAGTTCTCAGCGTCCAGTCTGTGTCTTCGAGGTATCATAACCCATTTTGGTTGCCAATCTCGTTTAAGAATAGTATCAAAACCTTTATCGAACATACAATGAGCATCTACAGACATAACGAATTTACCATTACAGACAGAAACCATTTTGTTTATTCCTTGTCTCTTTTGAGAATGATTTGCTTTGGGTAATCTTATATAATGTACTCTAGGGTCTTTCACTATTTCTTCTGCTGGCGGTTCATAACCATCTAAGATAGGATATATTTCTATCGGCCCATCTGCCTTTTCTAATACATCTTGTATAGTTCTTTGTAAGAATTTTTCTGTCTTAGAAGGTATCGCAATAGATACTATTTCATTTACATCTTTTTCCATTTTATCTCTCCTAAATTTTTCCCTTTATAAAGCTTTTGGTTGTGAGCCCAAAAAAATAAAAGAATTTGGTGCTCTACGTGTAAATAGCCACGTATTTGCTAGTTCCAACATCATAAAATATGGCAAATATATCACTTGCCGTAACGCCATTATCCACGAGCGATTCCATAACTTCTGGTAAATGTGTGTCTGTTATGTAAGTAAAGTTACCAGATGTTGCCAAACTTGGGCTAACAGAAGGACTGTTAGATGGGCTCTCGCTAGGACTTTCTGAGGGACTCTCGCTAGGGCTTTCACTTGGGCTTTCTGAAGGACTCTCACTTGGGCTCTCACTAGGGCTCTCGCTTGGACTTTCTGAAGCTGATGGACTTAGACTAGGACTCTCACTTGGACTTTCGCTTGGTGATGTCATTTTTATCCTCCATAGACAACACTAACAACGTCTGTGCTATCTGAAAATACCCAGGTTCTATCTGGTTGTGCTATATGAATACTGAGTGCTGTAGAAACCTCTTTTATTGTTCCAATATATGTAGTCCAGTTTCCATAACTTAATGTTGCAACTACCATAATAATTACCTCCTATAATATTATATGATACTTCTTATATATAAATGTTTCGATTTTATCTCTTTTTAAATACTGATTTAATATTCAACCAGAGATACGCCAGTGAAAACTTCTTTACATCTAATCTTGAGCGTACTTTTTCTTTAGTTTTTTTTCTTACCATTTTTATTTGAAGCCGGTCTATTTATTGCCTTTTGTTGTAATGTTAACACGTCATCGCCAACTCCCTTAGTTAACTTTTTCCTATTTTTCTTTGGTGTTTTATCCTTTTTACCAAATAAGGAGTCATGAAGTGCTACCAAATACCTTTCTCTTGAATTGACATGATTGTAAAATTCGCAATTTCTTTTAGCTGTTGCAATAACTAAATCACGAAATTCCTCATCATTCATCACACGTTCTATTAATTTTCTTGATTTTGCCACATCATATGGACTCACACAAGTATAGGGATAACATATTTGCATACTCTGTGTTCTGTCAGTCCCTACAACTGGTATGCCTAAAGCGGCAGTATCTACAGTTGTTCTACTGTAACTCGTAAATGTGAATGGGTCATATACTATTTTGCTTTCTCTCAACTGGTCACAAAATTCAAAGTAATTGGTTCCTGCAAGCACATAATCATACAATGCTGTAGTCATATACACTTTTGGGTCTTTATCTTTGTCATAACCTATGAGTTGAGTTGTCAACCCATGATTTCTCACAACCAAGCTAGGCACATATGAAAATCTGTCATATCTCCTCCAAATAGTAGATATGATATCTTTCTTTGGTATTGGCGATATCGCTTTTAATCTTTTTATGTCTGCTGGGTGTGGTATCACATAAACTCTTCGTTGCGCTAGTTCTGATAAACCAGACGCTTGATTATATTCCGTTCCAAAAATCATGTCAGCGTCTTCTAATAACTTTTCTAACACTTCTGGAAACTCATATGAGGTTCCCCACAATTCTTCTGTGAAATCGTTGTTTATAACTAACTTAGTTTTTGAATTTTTACCAAGCTCTTTTCTTACCCTTTGAATTAAGGGAAGGTCTTGAGGAGACATATTCACTTGAATAATATCATATTTTGAATAATCCAATACGTCTCTTGGATATTTAACGTCTCCATTAAACACATTGAGCCATTGATATAATCCTGTTCTTGTCACGTCTTCATCTAATAACTGTTGATGAATGTAATTTGTCATTAATAAAAACTTTATTTCAGTTGAGGGTTTACCAAACAACTTTTGGCTTATCTCTTCTATTCTCTCTAACTGTCGTTTTTTCTTATCGACCGTATCTTCTTTTACTTGTTTCTTTTTCTTACTCATAGTCTCACCTACAATATTTTTTAAAAAAATAAAAAAAATAAAAAAGAATTTAAGCCACGTTTACGTTGGTATCGCCAACCATGCCTGCTCCTTTCTTATTTCCTCTAGTTTCGGCCCTAATTGTTTCTGCTTCGGGGCCTCTGCCTTCGATTCCGCTGTCCTTAAGATGCCCTTCATGTCCCTCTGCTCTAGGAACTTGTTTTTCAGCGAGTTTCTTGTTTGGATAATCTGCTCCCATTTTTTTTCACCTCACTTAATCCTGGACTTTAGACATATACAAAATTCTTATTGAACTTGCTACTGCTACAGCGGCATCAGTCAACGTATTGTAAGTTTTACTATACGTGTATGGTGCGGTTGTTGCATGAGCTGTTCCTTCTGCATATATTCTTATATCATCTGTCGTTGCTAGTGGATAAGGTAGTCCAATCTTAATTGGATTGATTCCTACGTTAACATCTGTTGACTTATGTAATGCATCATCTGGTTCTACACTTGTAACATAAGACCACGCTCTATTTGATGCGGTTGTTCCTGTTGCCACTGAAGCTACTTGAATATTCTCTTCCTGATAGCTTCCATCTGCGCCATATCCTTTAACAAGCACATAATCAGGGTCTGCGTCTGCTCCTGCTGTTCCTGCGGCTGCGGCAGTCACTATTATACCCATTGGATAAGGTGGCTGAACGGTGAACTCTACATTAGTCTGAGCAGTTGTTGCCGCGTTTGTATCCCAAGTTTCTAAAATAGCGGCTGTAGCTATTGCAGATGTATCTGGTATTACGACTTCTACTGGTAATTTGTCTTCAACTGTTAACTTCTTTATTGTGTAGTGTCCATCTCTACTTCCTATTTTTGTCATTTTATTTTCCTCCGAAGATATTAATAATATCTTGTTTTATGTTTTTCATATTATCTGGTAATATATGAATAAAGTTCCAACCATTATCAAAACACATATTTGCTTTTTCATCTAATGCTTTCCTATATTTATTCCTAGCAATTACATCATAATATGTTACCATACCACAATATTCTACATAAGTATTATCTATAAACCAATCACACGATTTTCTAGTGTTTTTATTGTGTAATGCATCAAATGGATACAGTACTTCTTTATCGTGCGGTATATTTAACTCATATAATAAGTTATCTATTTCAACTTCTTTTTTGCTTCTGCAAATGTGACCATCGTTTGCTATAAATGTTCGCTTTTTATTTTTAAAAGTAGTGGTAACGTTATAAACTACTGTTTCTCCTAGTAATTTCAAAAATTTATTCCAGCTACCAAATCTCCACATCATTATACAAGGATGATATTTTGCGTGTTTTTTCATTTCTTCAAATGTAGGGCATTTTCCCAACATTTTCTTTACTTTATAAAATTCTTCAAACAATTCATCGTCCGTATATTTTTGTCTTAAATTCTTTCTAATCAAATGTGGTCTTACAATACTTAAAGCGTTCTCTACTGTTCCAAAGTGCCAACAATAAGCACCTTTAGACTGTGTAAAAGAACATTCATTTATCTCTTCATGTGATGGTTGTCTGCCAAACATATCAGATAACTTTGCCAAGTTTTCTAGCATTTCGCGTTTCTCTTTTTTAGTTACTTTCTTTCCCATATTACAAAATAAAAATCGTGGGCGCTAGCCCACAATTAAAAATTAATGTTTAGCTAGTTTTATGCGTTTGAGAAAACGCCAATCACAATTGCTTGTTCATTAATTCTGGTCATTTTATACCATGAATCCAAAAGAACTTTGTGTTTTCTTTCATCATCTTCTGTGATGACTTTAACTCTAGCTTTTTCTTTCCACACAATACCTGCGGCTGCTGATGGGTCTAATAGATAGCAATAATGTACTGCAACTGATTGTGTTTTTGAGGTACATAATGTGCTGGTTTCTATAATGACTCCAACATATTCTTCAATTACTCCTTTTCTAACAACAGTTGGTGCGCCAAATTCAGCGGCGTTTGTAAACTGTGAACTCTTAAGCAATTGCTTAAATTGAGTTGGGTGTAATATTAGAACTGCTTCGCCTGCTTTCTTTGCGAAATCTTTCTCCATCAAAATTATTTTCATGTCAACTATCTTGTCAACATCAATAACATCTCCTAAGGCTAGGTTTGAAGTAATAGCGGCGTTATCTGCAACTGTGCTACCTCCAAATACTGAACCTGCGGCTGAAGTTGATACTGTTGCGGCTTCGAGAATTGCATTTGCATCTGTTTCGATGGTGTTTAAATACTGTCTAACTAGTTGCTTATGTGCCATCTCGATTATACTGACTCTGGTAGCTGATGCTGTTTCGAATGAAACTGCACATCCACCAAGCTTAACATCTGCTGATGTTAGACTAACTGTAATGTTGTCAGCGGTATCGAATTTGGTCATAACCCTAGCAATACCTTCTTTGTTTAATGTTCTGCCTCCCATTAAACTGACATCGCCAATTTTTGGGATAACTATTGTTACATCATTATTTGCCATTAAGTCGTTAAACTCAAGGAAATATTTAGACAAAACTCTGTCAGGTTGTGCGTCAAATACGATTCTTTCACTCCAAGTACTTCCCATTATACTACCAATTCCGCCGGTCTGAGAACCCCAACTTGTCGTTCCAATCATAGTAACGCCAGCATCTAACTGTTCTGGTGTTTTAAATTGTTCCATTTTTTTTAACCTCTTTCGTTATTATATTTTTACATCAATAAACTTTCTCGTTTTTGATGTAATTGTTCTTTTGTCATCTGATTTAAGATACCTTTAAAAAATTGTTCATTAGATTCTGGTTTATGTTCTGCTACTTTCGTCTCTTTTTTTATTTCATCACTTTTTACTTCTGTTTTAGCCTCTTCTGTAGCTGGTTCTGTTGTTTGTGAAGGCGTGGTGATTTCTGGACTCTCTTTTGTTTCCCCAACTTTTTCAAGTGCGGTGTCCACAATATTATCCAATTCTTCTAATGTTCCCTCGTCTTTTTCAGCAAGTTGTTCAACTGACTTTTCGTGGCCTAACAGTTTAAATTTAGCAGACAATTTTTCCAACCTTTCTAATTTTTGATGAGCATTAAGTTTCTCTTCTGCATCCTTGTAAGCTAGTAATTGTTCTTTTAAAATATCATTTTCTTTTGATAGTTTTTCGAACTTCTTCGATAACTGCTCTTTAGAAACGTTTAAGTCACTATATTGAGCATAAATCTTTACAAGCTCATTTCTAACTTCTTTAATAACTGCTAGCTCTTCTTTGGTCGCTTTAATCTCTTCTTCTATCTTTTCTTTTGCTGGCTCTTCCTTTACCTCTGGTTCTTCTGTTTCTGTCTCCTTTTCTGGAGTTTTTTCTTCAACAGGAGCTTCTTCTGGTTTCTTCTCTTCTTCAGCTTCTTCAGGCTCTTCCTTAGCTTCGTCTTCTGAAAGTTTTTCCTTACTCTTGAATAACTTCTTCTTTACCTTTTTCTTCGGTTCAGGTTTAGGTTCTGGAGTAGGCCCCACTTTAGGTTCTTCTTTAATTTCTTCAACCTTTTCTTTCACTTTTTCTTCAGATACTACAGCAGGTTCTTTTTTAAGTTCATCCTGCAACTTTGGATTTACATCTCTGAACAATTGTTCTGATTTTTTATCCGTCATTTTTTTCTCCTCCTAGTAAGGGCTTTCACCCATCTAAATTTCCAAAATGTTTATCTATGAGTATCCTAAAAGACGTGTCATACCCGTATCTGTTAGCGCCATTCTGTTCCACTCTACGTTTAATAGTAGAATTTGCGGCACGAAAAGATTTTCCTTCATCCTCTGTTTTTTTATAGGTTGAATTCCATGTGTACATCCACATCCTCTGGATTTTAGGACTATATTTTTTAATGTGCTTTGGTAATTCTGAAATACTTGAATATGGCATTTTTATACTCTTCTAAAAAAATCTATATTGGAATGACAATATTTACAATAAACTATGCCATTATCAATATTCCATAACATAACATTATTTTTTGCTTCTTCTTGATTATTTATATTGTATTTAGTTAATATCTCTGAAAAACTAATTTTATGATGAACTTCTAAATCTCCACCACGTTTATTACATTTATTACATATATAATTATCACGTTTAAATACTTTTTGACGCCATTCTTTATACTCTACAGAATCTCGTAAACGTCTTTTTAATTCTACACGTCCTCCTTTCCAATTAGGACTTTTTTCACCCCTAAATCTACCAAACAAGGTATTACTTATCTGTCTTTTTTGTTCTTCTGAACAGAGAACTCCTTTATTATGTGGAATTTGACCCCTTTTAAAAGCAGTTTTTGGTATTTTTTTATAGTATGGATTTTCTCGTTGAAATATGTCGAAACATTTTTTACTACAAAATTTTTTAATATTCAAGAGGCATTTCCAAGTATCAAATTCATTTTGACACTGCTTACATATTAATTTTGCATTAGTCATTTATATGTGTTTCCTCCACCATCAACTTCTATAGAATTATATTTTTCTGCTCCATCCCAAACTAAACTCAGTTCTTTATATATTAAATCTGTCCAAATAGTTCCATGAACAGAATTACTTTCAGGCACTGAAAATATTGTTGCACTAACCTGTGATACTGCTCCATCAATAACGTTTCTGGCGTGTAATTCACTGTTTATGTGTCCCCACCATCTTATACCTTTAATCGCCTCATCATACTCTATTCTTTCTACTTGACCGACTATCTTATCTATTTCTTTATCCTTGTGGTCTAAACAAATCGGGAATGAAGCATTTATAGGATTATTCACTGATTGTTTTAAATCTTCTTTAGTATAAAATCTTTTGCCTGGTTTTCCCTCTGTTAAAAAAATTCCTCTTACTTTTAAAGGTAATATCAGGTTTCCAGATAGCTGTTCTGCATACTCAATCTCTGTGTTTAATGATTCAAGAGATGGAGGCGAAACAACTTCCAAAGAATCATAATAATCGCGAAGAATCTTCAGTCTGCTCAACTTTTCCATTTCCATATACTCATATCTAGTCAAAGCAAGATATTTATCTATTCGTTCGATTACTTTTTCTGTGTCGTTCATTTTTCATCAAGTTTGTCAAATCTGACATGTTTTATTTTTCCTTTCACTTTTCCGTGAAGGTATTCAATATCATCTGTAGTCATGTATTTGTTTTTTCCAGTTGCGTAAAATTTGTGAAGCATAACATGAACAAATAAAAGCTGGTTTTTATCCAGTTTTTCAACGTTCATCTCACGCGTAATAAAAATGCCCGGCAATGGCAGCCTGCCACTACCGGACGAGTTAGGTGAGACAGACGGTCCGGTACCGTCAACTGTGAGCAGTTCATCAAGTTTATTTATTAATTTTTCATAATTGTTTTTCATTTTGTCGCAGGCGAGACTTCCGATAAGGGGCTTGCTTTTTGTTTGGTTTTAACTCCCGCTTGGCTACCCTCTCGTTTTCCAGGTTCTTCTGGAAACGCAACTCCCATATCAGATTTCTTAACTTGGTCAAGTAAACTAGGTTCTAGTTGTGATGTTCCTGCTTTATCAAGACCAACCATTTCTCTAGCTTCTCTCAAAGTGATTAAACCAGCATCATATAACTCTATAGCAGATTTAGAAGCCAAAGCGGCATCTTCTGCAATGTCATTAAATACTAATTTAGGAGCTTCAAATCCTGCGAGTTCTGCATATTCTTCAAATATTTTGTTGAAGAAATCTTCCATATATTTTTGGTTACTTCTAATCATTGAATAGAAGTGACGTGTTAAAACGACTCCTTCTGCCCTATTACCACTGCCTGCACCACTAGCACCAAGTAAAACTGACCTTGGAACTCCTGTGGCTGATACTACGGCATTAAGGAAATAATCTGCGTAATCAGTAAAATTCTGTTGTCCAGGAGACTTAAATTCTATTTTCATATCCTCTGGAACGAATATTTGGTCTCTACCACTAATCCTTCCAAGTATAGTTCCCCACTGCGCTATTTGCATCGGAGACTTTGTATTGCAAGTTCCTACTATAAGTGGATTTGCGGCTTTAACGGCTGCCTCTGCGGCAGAATATTCCATATTCATTAATCTTACAGCAGTGCTATACACTGGTTGTAAAATACTTATTCCTGTAAATTCGTCACCTAAAGTGTTAAACCTCAAGTGAGCAATAATATCTTTTGGTATATTTTTCTCTCTATTAATACCCAAGTCATCTAGATAATATTGAACATAACCTATTGGTTCTTTATTCTTTCCTACTATTATTCTATCAAATCTATCTCGTCTAAATGTAATAGTAATTGGGTGGATATGTTTTATACGTATTATCTTTGTCTTGTTCACATTATAAACTTTTTCTTGAAATCCATCACCAGCGATGTCAGTATTGTGATGTAATAATCCGCCAACGCCAGCTACAAATCTGTGATTTTCTGTTGCAATATCATAAACGTAGTCATTATATTCTTCTTTTTTTATTTCTTCTATAATGCCATCTTGTTTTCTTTTTGTTAAATAATCTAAATGATTGTCTTTATAAAACATATACTGTGTATTTTCTGTGTCATATGTATTTTGTCTTTGATATTTAGAAGGTATATTATTCATACTCCTATAATAAGATATGGTTCTTCTTGGTATATCTGTTAATATGTTTATTTCATCATCAGACAATGCCTCTCCTTTATTATATTCTGTTTCCATAATCGAATTCAATTGTTCCAGTCTTTCACACACTTGTTTGGTTTCAAATCCATCTCTTATTGACAATAAATAAACATTTTCTTTATTTTTTATTGAATTTAATGATATGGTCTTACCGAATGATTTTACAATATGCTCTATTCCGGCAATCAATGTATACGAATTCGTAGCATATCTTGAATGTTCCCAAGATGTATATTTTGCGCCATCTCCTGCCCAGTATCCTTCCATAAATGCTTCGTGTATTTCTTTAAACGAATTTAAAACAACTTTTGGAATTCTTTTAAATCTATTTGGGGTATAACAATTTTCTAGATACCAATTAAAAGCGTCTTCGTTTTTTATTGGAGAAAAAGCAACGTGTCCAATGTCATCATACCAATAAATTTTTGCTGTTTTATCATAAGTTTCTTGTATTATTAATAGGGCTTTTTCTAAAAAATCCCTATTTTTATTTGTAATTTTCCATTGTTTGCCTGTTTTATAGATTCCTGCTGTTCCATCCGAAACAAAGAATCCATAAAGCCACGCTAAATCTTTTGTCATGTCTTTTCCATAATCTGTATTTATGCCATCATTACTAAATTCAATCGTATCTATTACAGAACCAACTTTTAAATCTTTAGAGTGTTTTTTTTCTCCTTTAGATATTAATGAATGGTCATGAGTGACTTTAGCTAATCCTGTTCCTGTTCTAATCTTATAAATGTCTTCATCTATCTTATGTCTAAATATGTAATTTATATTTTTCCAGCCTTCGTCTGTCATAACTTGTGTATCTCTAATTTCTTGAGTAGAATATCTACCTATATTTGCAACATCTTCTTTATCCTTATATAATTCAGGCAACTCAATTATATCTATACTATTATCAAGATATTTAATTAATATGGGCGTGTCTTTAGTCACGCTATTTACCGAAGATTGCCAAAATAAGTTTATACCGCCACTATTATCAATTAATTCTTTACAAGCATCTTCGCCTTTTTTATCTTTTCCGATTATTTCGTAACCTTTCGAAATAAGTGTATCTGCACGAACATTAACTGCTCTTGCAATGAATTGATTTGTAAGATATAAAATAAATAGTTGTTTTGCGGTTCTCTTAATTGCGCTTAACCCTTCTCCAGCATCTTTTTTCGTTGTAGAAAGAGCTATTGCACTGGGGTTGGTCAAGATAGATTTCATCCTATCTTCTTCTTGCTTCTGAAGAATTTCACTAGCTATTTGAGATTGCTCTCCTAGTTCTTTAGATAATTTTTCTTCAGAATATCCTTTACCCACAGTCTTCTCTATGTTTATTAATGTTTCTTTTTCCATTTTAACTTAGTCTCACCTTAGTTCTTATTGGTATACCAAAGATATTTATAGCAGTATATTAGTATATAATTTGCTATACCTATGGTATGAAACTTCTACTATATAAATGTTTCGTTTTTTACCCATACTTTTTGACGCTTAAAACAAACTCGTGCCTCCATAACTAAAAAAAAAGCAAACATTTAAATACTAGAAGTTATATATAATAATATTGACATATAAAAAGGTGATAATATGAAGGGATATCTAATCACATTCAAACCTAAAAATGATGGCGCAAGAACTTCTTTAAATCATTTACTCTTTGGTAGGTTGGTCTATAGAAATTATAGAGGAAGAAAATATGCGTATTATGTTCAGGGAATTTTGGATAATGTACGATTTGCTAGAATTATGGATTCTAACGTATTCGTAGAACATATAGACAAGTTAGATTTAGACATACTAAATATTTATGGAGATATTAACATAGAAGCTTGTGAAAAGAATGAACATTTATTAAGATTATTAACCGGACGAGAATATTGGTACTTTTTGGCACAAGAAAAAGGACTATTGGTGAGAGAACGAAAAAGGAAGAAGGCAGATTAAAATGACTAAACAAAAACTAGATGGTGGGAACATCTTAAAAGTTATTGAATTGGGTCTTCAAGATAGAGTATATGCAGAAATGAAACAACCAAAGTTCTCTGTTGAGGCAGTCACAAGAAAATTCAATACTGAAGGCATACAAATAACAGCACAATCTGTTAGAAAATTCATAAAGAAAACTAAGAAAGCTCAACAAGAACTCATTCAAAAAGATTTGAACACCGCCGCCGAAATCAAAAAACTAACAATGGACTATGGCAAAGAAATGAAAGATATTCTAGATGAGGTTAAGGAAGTTAAAGAAATCGCTAAAACTGAGAAGGATATGGCAACATATAATCAAATGGTTAATAACCTAATGAAAGGATTAGAATTAATAGCTAAACTTACAGGCGATATGAAACCAAAAGGAAGTGTTGATATCAATTTTGTGTATAATGAAATAAACGCAAATATGGACACACAAATGAAAGATGTGAGAAAGGAAATGTATAAGACTGTATTGGTAGATGTAGACCATGAAATATTAGTAGACGATGAAAAAATGGAAGAAGAACTAAAGACAGGTGACTAACGTGAACATATTGATAGCTGGTTTAGGAGAAATTGGTAGAAGTATAGGAGGTCTATATAAAGACAAGGAAGACATCTTATATTTTAAAGACATTTTATACGAGAACCGCAAGGAGTTCGATAACGATACCGGTAAGGTATTAAACATAGATAACGAAGTAAACGGTAAAGAAATAGACGTGTTACACATATGTATACCATTCTTTCATGACTTTTTAAAGGTAGTAACCTCTTATATAAAACAATATGAACCTAATATAACGTTCATACATAGCACCGTAGATGTAGGTGTTACAATGGATATTTACAGATATACTAACGTGGATATAGTCCATTCTCCTGTAATAGGAAAGCATCCAAACTTGACAAAAAGTATAAGAACTTTTAGAAAAATAGTTGCCGGCCCAAACAAAGAATCAAACGATAAAGCTATAAAACATTTAACATATTTAGGAGTGAAAACAGAAGTTTTTAATAGCCCAAGTGAAAGTGAGGCAGCAAAATTATTAAGCACATCATACTTTGGCTGGAATATTCTTTATATGAAATATGTTCACAAATTTTGTGAAGAAAACAATTTAGATTTTGAAAAGGTATACACAAAAACTAATGAAATCTATAACGAAGGATACACCAAATTTGGTGACACACAATTCGTTAGACCAGTATTAAAGTTTATGCCTGGAAGAATAGGAGGACATTGCATAAGTCCTAATTTTAAAATAGTCAAAAATAAGTTCTTCCCTGCACAAGTTTCAATAATGTTAGAAGACGGGCTAGACAATGCTGAATAACACCATATTAGATATGATAATGAAATATTCGTTTATCAGAAAGATAACAAAAAAAGCCACCACATATTTTTTTCATTATCACGAAAATGATAACACATCTAAAAAATCGGTTTATAAAAAATTACCATATAGGGCAACAAGAGACCAAGTTATTAGGATGATAAACACTATTAAAGACGAGATAGGATATGAAGACAAACAAAAAGTTAGAAAAATAGAAGTTAAAAAAGAAACAGAAAAACCATTGATATTTTCTAATAGGTGAGACTCATGGAAAAAATAAAAATAGTGCATGTAGCAGTAGTAGATGGCACGCCTGAACATATAGCGGGATTGCGTGAACAACTAATAAAAGTAAAAGATAGATTAAATTACCCTGTAGAATTTCTAATTACTAATGATAGAGTAGAATTAAAAGATGTTAGAAAATTAATCGATGACTTATACGAACTTTATAGGTCATATAAAAACACGAAAGAAACAAAAAATGGTAAAAAAGAATGAAAAATTAGTGGTTGTAGTTGGAGTGACTAGAAAAAGTGTTAGGTGATAAAAAATGAAAAGAAATGGAAAAACCATATATAAAAAGTTTGAAGAAGAATACCCAAGCCTGAAAGGTAAACAACAAAAACATACCGGATGCACTATACATTATAAAGATAACACCACAGACCATATGCCTGAATGTGAAGTATTTTATAGTAACCAGATTGAAGAATGTTGTAAGGATAATCAAAAAATAAAAGAAGCAATAGGAAATGATAATAACATATTAGTTGTTGCAATTCCTGGACCTGAACCTTTTGGAATTAGAATAATAAAGCAAGAAAGACAAAGAATTTTGAAGGAGTTGAAATTATGAAGAAGAAAAAAAGAATTGGCTTTCCATCCTATTGGGGATTCGGTAGGGGCCTTGCTTACACAACCTTAATGTTTGCAAAAATGATAACGCCAGAATATGATGTTTACATTTTAAAACAGGGAAATAATCCAATAGCAGATGAATTCAAAGTAGTTGATGTTAATATTCAAGAAGTTCCAGATTATGTTATTGACCCAGAAATATTCAAGAAATGGGTTACAGACAACGAATTAGATGTAGTTGTGTTTGATGAATACAACCAATGGGGAGAACCACAGAAACCAAATCTGGTAGAAATAGCAAAAGAACTCGGTTGTAAAGTCTATGGTTATTTGGTTATGGAACGATTTAGAACAAGTCTTGCTAAAGATTATGACAGAATAATAGCAACAAGTGTAACTCTTCAGAGATTTATGAGAATGCATAAAGTAAGACAACATGTATACATTCCGTTTTCTTTAGACATAAAAAGAGAATTTCCAGAATATGAAAGAACCATAAATGAAAAGTTTACGTTTTTCCACCCTGGTGGTATGGGAGGAGTTCAAAATAGGAAGAACACAGAAGTTGTTATTAACGCATTTAAATTGCTTGATGACGCCAACACAGAACTTATTATAACTTCACAAAAACTAATAGAAATAGAGGATTGCCCAGATAATATTAAAATTATAAGTAAAAATTTGTCAAGAAAAGAACTCTTAGAATATTACAAGAAAGCGGATATGGTAGTGTTACCAAGCAAATGGGAAACAGTTGGGGTTCCCTGTCTAACAAAGGAAACCGTTATTTACACCAAAGAAGGTAATAAAGAAATGGGAGAAATTAAGTTAGGAGAATTGGTTTTAACTCATAAAGGAAATTTTAAAAGAGTTACGAAAGTTGGTAAAAGAAAAGTAAAAAACATACTAGAAATTACCCCTAAATATTGTAATAAAATCAATATTACTGAAAATCATCCTATATTAGCAATAAAAACAAAGAAAAAAGAAAGCAAATACTACAAAAAAATCTATAACGATATTTGTAAAAAGGAAAATTTAGAATGGATAAAGGCTAAAAATATAAAAACTTATGATTTCCTAGCTATAAGAAAACCAAAACAAGTAAAAAATATTAAAACTATTCAAATAACAAATTTTATAGATAAAAAAAACATAATGCGGGAAGGAGACTTAGTTTACAGTAAGTATACAAAAAATATGAAAAATATTAAAATGTCTGCTATGACTCTCTTTAAAAAATATGATGTTCCTGGCGGAAGAAATTATAGATTATTTGATGGTAAACCCCATAAAGGCGTAAATCCAAAAATTCAAGAAAAAATAATTAAGGAATATGATAATTTTAAAAGAAAATTTAAAAATACTATTAAAATAGATAAAGATTTTTGTAGATTAATAGGTTTTTATATAGCAGAAGGTTGGAATAGTAACCACGAAATCGGATTTGCCTTTCATTCAAAAGAAACGGAATATCATAACTTTATTTTAAGGTCTATGAAAAAAATATTTGGATTAAAAGGTAGAAAAAGTATACGTGGGAACAGTTGTTCTATCATTTTTTGTTCTGCCTTGATAGGAAACTTTTTAAAGAACATATGCGGACATTTAGCAAAAAATAAGAAAATTCCTGGTTTTTTATTAAATATTGAACCTACATTACAGAAAGAAATAATATTAGGATATTTTTATGGCGACGGACATATTAAAGGGAGAACAGCTATTGCATCTACTGTTTCAAAAACTCTGGCTTATGATATGAGATATTTATTATTGAGAAATAATATTTTATCTAAAGTTAAAAAAATCACAGCTAAAAGAAAAAATTACATAGGTTACTCTATAAATACTTCTCTAAATGATAGTTCTATAAAATTATTTAATTTAGAAAAAGGAAATCCTAGGTATAAATTTTATTTTGAAGATGATGAATTTTTTTATGTAAAAGTTAAAGGAGTGAAAAAAATAAAAAAGAATACTGATGTTTATAATATGGAAGTGGAACACGATAATAGTTATTGTGGTGAAGTAATTTATCATAATTGTCTAGAATCACTTGCTATGGGCGTTCCTGTTATAACCACGGATGTTCCTCCTATGAATGAATTCATAAGACCTGGAATAAACGGTTGGTTATGTAATCCAACTATGACCGAATACGATGACATATTCGTGATGGTAGCAGAAGTAGACACAAAAGAATTAAAAAATAAGATGAAGAGTTCTATGAATAAAGTAACGTTACCAATGCTTAAAAAAAACGCAAGACATATAGCATTGCAACTATATGATATAGAAAAAACAAGGCATTACTTTTTAGATGCTTTAAGAGAAGATGTAGGTGAGTAAAAAATGTTTGAGAAAAAAAGAATTAAGAAGGAAAAAGAAAGGTTAAGAGAAACAGAACATTGGTTTAAACATGAACTTATAAAATTGTTAGACATTATAAAAATAGGACAATTAAAGAACATAAAAATGATTTGTCTTCATCCACGTTTTTATGCACATATTCTTAAAAACACATTCTTTAGGGATTTGATTGATTATTCCAAAGATAGAAGAAATATTCAATTAAGTATAAGAAACCACCTAATTGATTTACAAATCACTACGATGATATCGGATGATGGTTATTGTTTCGTATTTGGTGAAAGAAAATGAAAACTGTCCTCATTACAGGCGCATCGGGAATGGACGGTTCAACTTTAGCCGACAAATATTTAGAAAAAGGATGGTTAGTAATTGGCTTAGCCCGTTGGAGTCCTACAGCTTCGTATCCAAATTTGGAGAACGCATTCAAGAACAAGAACTTCATTTGGGAGACAGGCGATATCTGTGAAAAAGAATTTATGTACGAAATGTTTAAAAAATACGAGCCAGACATAGTTTATAATATGGCCGCCATTAGTTTGGTACCTGAATCCTTCAAGATACCAATAAGAGTATTCAATGTTAATACGATTGCTTTACTTAATATGTTAGAACTCATTAGACACTACTTTCCAAAAATAAAAATATTGCAGGCTTCTAGTTCCGAGCAAATCGGGAGTAATACAGAATCCCCACAAAATACTGAGAGCCGAATGTTACCAACAAGTATTTATGCGACATCAAAATTAGCTTCGTATCACTTAATTAGAATCTACAGGCAAGCTTATGGAATATTCGCGGTTAATTGTATGGCGTGGAATCACGAAGGCAATAGGCGGGGACCTAATTTTGTGACTAGAAAAATAACCAGACATGTCGCAAAAATATTTCATGGTAGCAAAATACCATTAAAACTTGGAAACATTGATGCTTATAGAGATTGGGGGCTTTCATCTGATTATTGCGTTCCTGGAAATACAAAAATATTAGCTAAAGCAGACGAGAAAGCATATCACACAATATTTAGTAGAGACATAAAAGATTTGAAAATAGGAAATGAAGTTCTTACTTATAATATTAAAAATGGTAACAAAGAATTTAAAAAAATATTAAAGACACAAGACAGAATTGTAAACGAAATATTTGAAATAGTATTGGATAATGGTAATAAATTGGAAATAACAGGAAATCATCCAGTAGCAATTATTGAAAAAGGAAATGTGATATGGAAAAAAGTTGAAGATTTAGAAAAACACGACAAAATGATTCAGAAAAATCATTTCTCCGTAACGAGACGAATAAGAAACTTTTCTGAAAACAAAACACGTATGACTAACGATGTCAAACTAAAGATAAGTAAACCACATAAAGGCAAAAAACTCACAGAAAAAACTAAGAAAAAAATAAGATTGTCAACTAATATCAGATATAAAGATGTCCAAGAGAGAATGAAATCTTCGCGGCCAGGTAACTTGAATAGCAACTATATATCTGGGAAAACATTGGTTATAGGTAAATGCCAACATTGTAATAAAGATTTGGGTAAATTATCCTATTATAATGATATTAAATTATGTAAATCTTGTTCTACTAGAGAAAAATGGAAAGATGAAGAATATGCTAAAAATGTAATTAGTAAAACATTACAGAGTAATAAAAAGAGTCCTAATAAACCAGAACAACATTTATCACATATTATCAATGATAATTTTCCAAACACCTTTAAATTTGTAGGAAATGGTAAAAAGATGATTGGTAAGTTTTGTCCAGATTTTGTTTATGAAAATAAGAAGAAAATAATTGAATTGTATGGTTCTTATTGGCATAATAAACCAGAAATTATACAGAGAGATATACGAAGAAAGAACAAGTATGAAGATTCTGGATATGAATTATTAGTTATTTATGATACTGAATTAACTAATGAACACAATATAGTTTCTAAAATAGAGAATTTCTTATTTAATCCAGATGTTGAAATATTAACAATTAAGAAAATTAAAAAGACAACTAAAAAAACAAAGGTATATAATATAGAGACACAAGATAATCACAATTATTTCGCATATGGTATGTTGATTCATAATTGTGACGCTATGACTCTCATGATGGAAGCGGATAAACCAGATGATTATGCTGTGAATACGGGTGAAGCTCATAGCGTTAGAGAATTTGTAGAAAAATCATTTCACGAAATTGGCAGAACGCTAATATGGAAAGGCGAAGGAATAAATGAAAGAGCACATGACCAAAATGGACAACTCGTTGTGGAAATAAATGAAAAGTATTATAGACCAACAGAAGTCCCTTATCTACACGGAGACCATAATAAAATCAAAGAAAAACTTGGTTGGACACCAACCACTACATTTGAAGAATTAGTTAAAATTATGATGAAACATGATTTAAATATAGAATAAGAAAGAGAAAAAACGATGGAAGTAAAAATAACAAAAGAAAAAGATTTTTACAACGCTTTATATTTAGCTATCGAAATAACTAATTATTGTAATTTAAATTGTAAAATGTGCTTTAAAAGGGGAATTACAGAAAAACCACATAAGCATATGACATTTATAGAATTTAAAGAAATCTTAGATAAGGTTTCGCCTAGGTTAGGTATAAATTTCATAGGATTAGGAGAACCTTTATTAAACCCTGAATTTAAAGAAATGTTGTTAGAGTGTAAAAGAAGGGGTTTGGGAATAAATTTTGCCACTAACGGAATGCTATTAAATAAAGAATGGTATGAGTTATTTGTGAAATTAAAAATTCCCAAAATTAGCATATCAATTGATGGTGCTACAAAAAAAACATATGAAAGCATAAGAATTAATTCTAATTTTGAAAAAGTAACACAAAATATTAAGGACTTTGCTAAATTTAAGAAAGAAATGAATTCAACAGTCCCAAGCATACGCTTAGATATAGTAGGGATGTTATCAAATATTAAAGAATTTAGAAAAATAGTAACACTCGGAAAAGAGTTAGGAGTTAACGAAATAATATCTTTACACGTTCAACCTCTTACAGAAGAAATTGGTAAAGAACACTTACATAATATGGATATCAAAGAAGCGCAAAAACATTACGATAATGCATATAAAGAAGCAGAAAGAATGGGAATAAAAACATATTTAAAACCATTGACTCCTAAACATACTACATGTCATACTCCTTGGATTAATCCTTATGTTGATGTTTATAAAGACGTATATGCGTGTTGTTTACCTGGCACGGAAAAATGTAATGTAACAGAATATTATAAGGATTCCAATGTATATGTTAATAATGAAAACCTGTGTTTTGGTAATCTAGATGAACACTCTTTTAATGATATATGGAATGGTAAAGAATTTAATGAATATAGAAGGGAATGTTATGACATATTTTCAGAAGATGGAAGAAAAGAATGGGATTTAGAATCCTATTCAAAATTAAGGAAAGATAATCCAAAACCAAAAAATTATTGTAAAGTATGTGGTGTTCGTTTTGGAGTATTTTGTTAAATAAATGGGCGATTATAATGAAAAAAATAGTTAAAACAATGCATATTTCTATCCCTTGTACTGAGATAGATGATGTTAAATATTTGGTATTTGATAAAAAAGAGATACAACAATCTTTTTGGGCTTATGGAAGATATTACGAAGAAAATATGGTAGAATTTATAAGAGATAATTATAAAGGAGGAACCTTTATTGATGTTGGTTCTAGTATTGGAAACCATACAATATATTTTTCTAAGTTAGCAGACAAAGTATATTCATTTGAACCAATTCATTTTGCAATGAGTCATCAAGTATTAAATTTGATTGCTAATAAAACCAAAAACGTAATATTATATAATATAGCTTTAGGAGATAAACAAGAAATTAAGAAAATATTTCATGATGGTAGATGCGTTGGTGGTGGAACTATTGATGATGAGAAAGGAGATATTGTTATTCCTGTTTTTAAGTTAGATGCTTTTGAAATAAAAGATGTGAAATTAATAAAAATAGATGTAGAAGGATATGAACTAAAAGTTTTGAAGGGAGCAAAAAAAACAATCAAAAAATACAAGCCAGACATATTCGTTGAGTGTGCTACAGAACAAATGTTAAAAGATGTGGGTGATTACATAAACCCAATGAAACTCGGTTACTCCACGTTTCCAATACAATTCAATAACACACCAACATTTTTATTAACAACAAAAAAACACAATACTTTTAAGGTGAGAAAGAAAGATGACGATTAGAATAGGTGATTTTAAAGTAACCCCTGAAATGAGAGACTATGTTACCGAAATACTTGATAGTGGTAATATCACAGAAGGCAAATTCGTTAAGAAATTTGAAGAGAAAGTAAAAGAATATCTTGGTGTAAGAAATGCAATTGCGGTTACAAATGGAACTGTTTCATTACAATTAATAGGTCAATATATCAGAATGACA
>Ga0307928_10000589_pt1 | contig 27395 bp, 55 predicted proteins | sample AceLakmetagen232_FD_201815 | JGI IMG/M metagenome (GOLD analysis project Ga0307928, IMG submission 201815) | Saline water microbial communities from Ace Lake, Antarctica - #232 | ecosystem: Environmental > Aquatic > Non-marine Saline and Alkaline > Saline | place: Antarctica: Ace Lake... | reverse complement strand
GTCAAGACTGGTTCAATTGGAGTTATCACAATAAACTTACCGAGAATCGGGCTTGTGTCAGAAGACGAGGAAGAGTTTCTTGATATTCTCACTGGTTTAATGTGGAAGGCTAAAGACGCACTTGAAATAAAAAGGGAGACGCTTGAAGAATTCAGCGATAAAGGCCTTTATCCGTATTCTTCTTACTATTTGAAGGACACAAAAGAAGCAAGCGGCGGATATTGGACTAACCACTTCGCGACTATAGGTCTGATCGGTCTCAACGATGCTCTCTATAATATGAATGGCGATAGTATTATGTCTGAAAAAGGACATGCGTTTGCTATCAGAATTCTAGAGCATATGAGAGAAGTGCTGTCATTGTTGCAACATTCAACTGGGAATATCTATAACTTGGAAGCCTCACCTGCGGAGGGAGCTAGCTTTAAACTTGCTCTTAAAGATTTGAAGACATTCGGAGACATTCCGTTTTATAATATTGACAAATCAAATGGTTCTGCTCCGTACTATACGAACAGTTCTCAGTTGCCCGCAGCAAATGATCTTAATTTATTTGAGGCACTAGACCACCAAGATCCGCTACAGACGCTCTATACTGGAGGCACTGTCCAACACGTATTCTTAGGTGAAAGCGCACCAGACTCAGGATCTATTAAGAAGCTGATAAAGAGTATTGCGACAAATTACAAGATGCCATACTTTTCTATAACACCAACATTCTCTATCTGCCCTACGCACGGATACATAACAGGCGAACATTTATATTGCCCTGAGTGCAATGGAAGATGCGAGGTATATTCTCGCGTTGTCGGATTCTTGCGGCCTATTGAGAGTTTTAACGATGGCAAGGTTTCGGAGTTCTTCGAGCGCCGAATGTATACAGTTGGCGAGAATGGAGAACCAGAAAAGTAAGCTTGACATTTGCATTGGCTTAGTGTATAATGGCTTTGTGCTGTTACGAGTGGGCAGTGCAGAAACACGGCGGGACATAAAACGGGGTGCACTTCAGAAATGACAGACCGCCGCCAGCCGCACAAACAAAGCAGTAAAGGGAGAACTATGAAAACAATTAGGCTCATTGTGTTAATGATGTTTATGGTTGGTGCACTACTGTTATTAGGTGGGTGTGTGTCAAACCAAGAAACAGATCTAGTGATTAATGCGCCAGAGAGCAGTTATCCGGGAGTTGAGGTCACGCTATCAACAAATGTGGAATACGGCCAACTCAAATGGGAGGTTGACGGCAAGACACGCGAGGGCCCAATCTATGAGATTGATGTTGTAATCGATTCTTTTCCGTGCGAAGTTAAGGTAACATGGATTAGTGATAGAGTCCCACAGATTGCGACACACACTATCTACCTTTATAACGAAAGCCCAGTGATTGGAGATTTGGAACTTATTTGTGTCACTAACAAGAGTATTATCGTTCCGGGCACAAGGTATATTGTCACCACCCCAAATGTTTATGACCCGGAGGGAGGACCAGTTAGAATTGTAGATGTAACCGTATGGTCAACTAGTTGGGGAAGAGAGAACACTGTGTTCTGTCCGCCATATATCGGATTGAATCCTCCGAAGCCTGACGTTTACCATGCAATTGATCCAAGAACCGGTAAGCTAATCGAAAACGCGTTTGTGTTCTATTCGATGTGGGACTCGCCTCTTGGACCCGGAAATATGCCGTGGATACCTATTGGTTGGGACAACAATGGCGGGTATCTTGGATGTTGGACTGAGTGCTGCGAACAATATTGGCCGGAAGAGATAGTGAATCCAGGAGAAACATGGATTACTATCACGGTAGCCGACGAGCTAGATGCACTTACAACGGAAACCTATGTTTATCCAACATCTAACTATGTTCCGTGTAACATGAGAACATGTGTAGAACCGCTATGAAAATAAGGGGGTAGCCATGGAGAAATTCGACCTTAAGGGAAAATGCCATTGCCTCAGTTGTGAGTGGGAAGGCACATACGAGGATCTTGAATGCACGCAGTTGAATAGAGGAGAGCCGCAGTGTCCAAACTGTTCTAGCGATGACATTGAGAATGGATGGCACATTGCCGATATCAATAGCAAAGAAGACTCTCTTGGTATCGCCGAAGCAATCCAATATAACCTAAAGAACTTGGCATGGGTATCAAAAGATCCGGCCTACAGTACAATATATATGGTTCTATGCGGACAGGTTGATGCGCTTGTGGGTTTGCTTGAGGGCGAATATGACGAGGAAGAGAACGATAAGCGGGCAAACTGGAACTGAGAGCCGCCCGACAGAAATACCAGTATATAGTGAGATAGTCGATGCGCTTGAAGGAGGAGAATAATGAACGAAGACACGCTTAGTATTGCCGAATCTATCCAATATAACCTCAAGAATTTAGTTAGGTTAGCTGATAATCCCTCTTATAGTACTATATATATGGTTATTTGCGGCCAGGTTGACACACTTGTAGATCTATTAGAGGACGAGCACGAAGAGGACGGTGCATTGCCATAAATATCGTAAGAGTGGAACCTGTATCGACGGTTGACTGGCCCGGAGAAGTATCCTCAGTGTTCTTTGCGAAAGGTTGCAATATGAAGTGCCCATGGTGCTTCAACAAGAACTTGATATCATTCGACTTAACTGACTGGAAAGTATACTCATTAGAAGAAGCACTTAAGTTAGTGCCTAAACAAATAGACTGCATAGTTTTATCAGGCGGCGAGGCGTTCGCGCAAGAAGGAATCATAGAAACAATCCACGCGCTGAAAAGCAAAGGATATAGAGTAGCGGTACACACTAACGGATCTTTTCCAAAACTTATCGAAAAGGTTACTCACTTGCTAGACTATATCGCCATGGACGTTAAAGGCAAGCTTAACATGTATTCAATGCGTTGCGGCACAAATGTAAACACCACAGACATATTTGATAGCATTGTCATGATAACGGATAGTGGTATTCCGCACGAGTTTAGAACAACAGCAGCGCCAGGAATTAGACATTCAGAAATACACGTCATTGGCGAACTGCTTAGTAGCTTAAACGCACATATATACTACTTACAGCCGTATATTGAGGTAAGGGATAAGCCGAAGAATGATTATATGACAGTTGGCGAACTTCGTGAAATTGCAAAGACACTACCGATAAAGACGTTGGTAAGGGGATAAAATGCCAAAACACATTAAAGTTACATTAGACTTTATACCAGTAGAGGAGAGTATGCCAAAAGACGGGTCGCTTAATAAAGTGTTAGTGTCACACCCATTTTGGAAACAACCGCACATTATGGAATTGCAGTATCTGGAAAATTCTGATTGCCATTGGTGGTATGACGACGAAAGCCACCTGGACTTTGAATACACAGTTACTCACTGGTCGCCTATCAGAAACAGCTTGACAAACGCCGAAGAGTAGTGTATAATTAGTACATATAGGGGATGATATGGATTCGATCCGGTATGGATTAAGAGGTTTCAAGTAGAGTTTGTGTGAGACTCTTTAAACACGCACAAAAAAACAAACGCAAACAAAATTGCGAATTTCTTCACTAGCGTGAAGACTCGAATTGTAGGCTTTATCGGTGGACTATCTTTCGGGAACGAAAACATCGTAGCAGTACCCGCCTAACAGCGGCAATGGTTGACCTAAGTTTGCCTAAAGCTAGGGTTTTCTAGGTTCACTAAAACCTAGTGGTGAAGGTAGCTAAGTTGGCTACCCCCGAAAGCAGCCATGCTTAACTGGCTAAACTTGTAAACGCTTATTATGAATTATCGGCCACGAGGGTTCGACTCCCTCCATCTCCACCAGAATGTAGCACAATATAGCACAAAAGGGAGGAAACATGAAGAAGATGTGGATGGAAGACGTGACTCATATCTGTGCTAATGCTTGCGAATTCATTCAAGAAGCGCTAATGGAATTTGACATTCACCTATCTGATGAAAAAGAAGACAAGGTATTTGACGCAATCCTGGCAATCCTTGAACTTGAAGGCGAGGGAGATTACAAGAGTTATAATTAAGGGAGGTTTCAATGGAAACAGGAAACGCAGTAAGAGTGATCGCACTATACAACGAAGACTGGCATCACAGCGAGCGAGGACAAACGCTTGGAAATATTGGAACAATTGACTCAATCGTAGACGGAGAGTACTACGTTGTGTTTGACGACATTGGTGGATTTACATTCGCCGGGGGCGAGCTGGAGCTGGCTTAGGGAGGAAATATGAAATCGTGGTTTAAACTTTGGCACTATGTAACAATAATGTTACTTTTCGTCGGTGTTGGGTGTGCTTTGCTTGCGTCTGGAGAATCCGCTGGTTGGGGATTGCTAGCGCCTGGAATTCTACTCATTGTAGGTTGGACAGAGGCTAAGGATAAGATATAAGCATGATATTCAATTGGTTTTGTAGGTCAAAATCATGCAAGGAGTTTTCGAAAGAAACGTTAACGCGCGGATATGGGATGCCGTGCGTTGACGCATGTTCGTGTAAAAAGATAGGGCCGACTATTAACATAACGGAGTACCCGGAAGACTGTAACTTCCTCGTGGAAATAATCGAATACAAGAAAACGCTTGACAAACAAAATCAAATGTAGTATAATATGGATGTGGGTGGTCAACTCGTGGATCATATTGATCCGACCCGTACCGAGAATGGCCGCCCAACAAATTAGTACGGGGGTTTTGTATGAAAGATGAAGGGAAGGAGAAATGGGTGCCTGTAGTTAGGTATGAGGGCATTTATGAAATTAGTGATTTTGGGAATGCTAAGCGTGCGATGGGTGGAAAAGGAACCTTCGTTGGCCGGGTGCTAAAACAAGCAAGTAATGTAGGTGGTTACAAAACAGTTAGACTGTACAATAACGAGGGCGGCCATACCCACAGTGTCCACGTTCTTGTTATGCGAGCTTTTGTTGGTCCGCGCTCAGACGGAAACCAAACTAACCACATAGACGGCGACAAGAAAAACAATTGTCTAGGAAACTTAGAATACGCCACACCGGCAGAAAACACGCTGCACTCATTTAGGACCGGGTTGGCGTCTAACAAAGGGGAAATGAACCCGAGGAGCAAGTTAACCGAAAAAGACGTACTCGAAATCAGAAAGAGGCTGAGTAAAGAAACACAAGCAGCGATTGCCGTGCGATTCAATGTTCACCCCTCAACCATTAGCCTTATTGCGCTAGGGAAAAGCTGGGCGTATCTAAAAGAGGAGGACGATGACGAACGAACTTAAAATAACAGACAACGAGATCGCAAGGTTAAATTGCCTCGCGTGGGCTGAACGTAATAGAATGGTTAGGTCTAAGATAGAGCTTAAATCTGTACCATTTTCTATTTCAAATCCACCTTACCTATATCCTTTTCTTAAAGAAGTTTACTACTCAAAAAGCATAGGCGGCCCAAAACATGTGGTAATTCAGAAGGGACGCCAAATCGGATGTACTGAGCTTGCTCTTAACGCTGCATTTTACGCAATGGACGTTTTTTCCGCAAATGTCATGTACTGCCTCCCCGGTCAAGGAGACCTACGTACCTTCGCCGGAAGTAGGGTTAATAGTATTATAAGAGAATCGCCTAAGATAAAGGCAATGTTTTCGAGTGTGGACAATTTGGATGTTAAGGTGGGGCGCAGCTCTTCGCTCTTCTTTAGGGGAATGAATTCACCGGCTGGGCTTGAAGAAACTCCTGCTGACTTTGTCATTAGGGATGAAATAGACCAGATGCCGCCAGCTCATGCTTTGATGATCCTCAAGTCGCTTGGCGGAAGTTTCATAAAGTGGATTTTAGACCTTAGTCATCCGACCTTGCCAAACCATGGAATTAACGCTGAGTATAGAGAGTCATCACAGGGACACTGGATGTTCCTTTGCCCTCATTGCGGAACAAAACAGGAACTTACGTGGGAAAATAACATCGATACCATAAACTTCGCCTATAGATGTGCTGAATGTCACAAACGGCTAGAAAAGAAGGACTTTTGGACTGGATTTTACGAACACAAAAACCCAAAGCACCCAGTGCGCGGTTTCCATGTGAGCCAAATCCAAAGCCCTACTGTTGATCTTGACGACCAAGTAATAGAGTGGAATCTAGCCCAAGGGAAGCCATATCGGCTTCAGATCTTCTATAACACCATTCTTGGATTGCCGTATGCGTCTAACGCCAAGCAACTAACAGAGGAGAATGTCCGTGACCTTATGAGCGGTCCGCACATGGCGTTTAAGGCAGAGGAATCCGTTATGGGTCTCGATGTTGGTGGCGGACTACATTTATGGGTACAATCTGGCGACAACCTGTTGACTATTGCGATGTTAGAGGAATGGGACGAACTACATGCTTATATTGATCGGTTCAAACCAAAATGTTTAGTTATTGACGCGGGGCCTGAGATGCACAAGGGGCGCGAAGTTTGTGCCGCGTTAAGGGAGAAAGGGATAGACGCGTGGCTATGTATGCGTTCTGATGGTCTTTCCGGCCATCGCATTATCGACGAAGACGCAATGATGATAAAGGTAAATAAGACAGAGCAGTTCGACGAGTTTTACGCCCGATTGCTTAGCATGGAATTGCCATCGAATCTTCCGCAGGAAGCTATTGACCAACTAGTAGCGCCAGTAAGAACATACAGAGAGAAGCCAGACGGAAGCAAGGTTGGCGCTTGGGATAAGGGCATCTGCCACTATTCGGACGCTGGGTCGTACGCAATGGAAGCGGCCAAACAAATGGAATCGAAATATATCATACCGAAAGATATTATCATACCACAAATGAAAAAGGAAAGTAGATGGCGGGGGAGGATTACTGGTGACTGATCTGGATGGTGTTAGGGAGCTTCCGAAAAATATAGAGGCAGAACAGATAGTTATTGGTTCTGTCATGCTAGAGCCTGATCGTGTCGGGCGAATATTGCTTGAGAAAAAGCTATTGCCAGAACATTTCTATGAGCGCAAGCATCAAATAGCCTTCAAGGCGATTTTGGAGTTGCTTGGGGTGAACGAACCACCTGACATTGTGATACTTTCTAATTACTTGGAGTCGTCTGGCGAGATGGGAAGTGTTGGCGGTCGTATGTATTTGAACAGACTTCTAGATATGACCACTACGACTGCTAGCATTAAACATTACGTTAAGATAGTAATGAGCAAATTCGTTAAGCGCCAGATAATTGATGCTGGTTCTAGGATTGAGAACGCCGGGTTCAATGAGAAGGCAGACGTGTTGGATGTGTTCTCAGAGGCATCGCAGATCATTGGGGGCATAGAAGTGCCCAGTGATTCACCACCGTATGAGTTGTTGGGCAACGATGTAATGAAACAAATAGGGATGCTTGAACAAATACACGCACAGAGCGGACAAGGAGTTGTTGGCATTCCAAGCGGGTTCGACGATCTTGATAAGTATACGTCGGGGTTTAGGGATTCCGATCTAATTATACTTGCCGCTCGTCCCGGACTCGGAAAATCCGCGCTCGCAACATCAATAGCCAGAAGGGCGGCTATGAGTAATTACAGGATAGGCTTCTTTTCGCTAGAGATGTCAAGAGAACAAATACTGCAACGTGTACTGTGTGGTGAGGGAAGGATTAACTTGCAGAGAATGCGCGGTGGATTTATGGGCACTGAGGACTGGCGTAGGCTAACAGATGTAGCCGGAAAGATTCAGTCTGCGCCAATATACGTCGATGACTCTGCATCTAATACGTTAATTGATATTATTTCTAAGGCACGCCTAATGAAAGAAAAAGACAACATCGACATAGTATTTATAGACTACCTACAATTGATTGATATACATGGGTTTACGCGTAGCAGAGAAAACGAGGTTGCTAAAATCGCACGGTCGCTAAAGAGGCTCGCCAGAGAGTTAGAGATACCCGTAATTGCACTGTCTCAGTTAAACAGGAACACTGAACAAAGGTCAGTGAAAAATAAGAGGCCAACATTAGCGGACCTTAGAGAATCGGGAGCATTGGAACAGGATAGCGATGTGGTAATATTCATATACCGCGATGATTACTATAACACAGAGAATGGCGAACTGGAAGTTGTCGTTCCGGCTGAACTTATCATAGCGAAACAACGGAACGGACCACTTGGCAGGGCGCACGTATCATTCCACAAATCGTTCGTGGACTTTTATCCAAATGTGTATACCTAATAGTGGCTTGCATTTAAATCAAAAATGGGGTATAATTAACATATAATGAATGAATTTGAGATTACAGAGTTTGAGAAAAATGAACTTGCCGAGCTTAAGATGGCTGATCTTGTCTCTGACAGGCGTAAGGAACAATTCGATTTGCGCCTTCGCGGTCTTAAAAGGCGTGAGATCTTAGATAAGCTCAAAACCAAATATGATGTGAGCGAAAAAGTATTAGATCAAGACTGGTATAGGCGCAAGGACTGGCTGTTTGAAGTTATCGGTGCAACTGATGTTGTCGGGCTTGTATCTACAACAATCGGATCGTTTGGTATCTCTCAGAGCTTCAGGAGAGATCTTTTCGAGACACTGTCGGCTTTGTCTAACAAGATTTCGGATAGCAAAAAAGATCAAGATGTTCTACCGGCAGTGTGGGGCATGATGATGAAGTTGCTGAACGATATTGACGCCTCGGAAAAAACTAAGTCTGATATATTAACAAAGCTTGGAATATTGAGAGAAGCACCTAAGAAGGTAGAGGTTCAAGAGACTAAGGTTGAACATAAAATTGACTGGACGAAGGTGGTTGAGGAAATGGACGACGACACTAGACGTAAATTCTTTGATGTGATAGGCGAATCTGGATCTTTAGGCGTGATAGATATTAATGGTGATATAATAGAAAATGATTAAGCTTACCAAAGAAGAGAAAAAAGAAAAAGAAAGGAAGAGACAACAGGAATATTATGAAGAAAACAAAGAGGCCATACGCAACAGGCAGAATGCTTCTTACTGGGAAAAGAGAGGCGAGCGGCGAGCCAAACAGAACGCTGCTTATTGGAGCAAGTTTGACGGCGGGAAGACCAAGCGTAGTAATAAAAAGCTGGCAGAAGCACTAAGGATAGCAAAGGAGAGTGAAGATGTATAATCTACCAAACTTTTTGCTGCATTTGATACAGGAAACACATGACTATCTGTACGATATTCGGAAAGATCATATAGACTTCAAGTTTTGGTTTGACGACAGCGAGGGTGTGTATAAAGCTCGATTTACCTTTGGAAGGGTTGGTGAGGGTTCGCCTATAGAATGTGTATGTGCCGCAATAGCAAACGCTATAACCGCAGTCGAACAGGATCTTCTCAAGCACATATAGCTTTTTCGCCGACGTTTGGCGGTGGATTTCCCCTAATTTCACCCAGTATTTTGTCCGATAGCCCATACATGTGTAGTCGCATTGGTTTTTCGCCCAGATATTTGATCTGTCTTGGATTCGCCTAAATCTAGAAATTCGCCCGATAATTATCACCAAAATTCGCCTATGATGGTTGAGCAATCCGCCCAGTATATTTATACCACCTTCGCCCTATACTTTATTGCTCGCTCCGCAGCTTTGATAACTTCTCTAGCAATAGGATGATCTAACGCAGAACATCTTGTGGAAATTGCCTGTAATGTACTGTCTTTTATTGTGATCTCACCATTTATTGCACCAAGTTCTGCTATGGCACTCAACGCTATGTCTGCCTCTTCGCACATTCTAATACACTCACAAATAGCATCAACTTTCATGGACTCACCTCCTTAATGATTGGCGATGACTAGCCTAAGAGCTGCCTACTCTATTAGGGCTGCTGGGTCTTTCGTGGTTACTCGCTTGCTAGACGCTACTGTTAACCCTTGTTCGCTATCGCCAACTGTCCAGTATCATACAACACTCATAGGCAGATGTCAAGTTTTAAAGGTGACGAATGTCCTATTGATAGTTCTGCCTTGGGTGGTATACTGGTCGTGTTGTAAAAAATCAAGCAGCAAAGGAGAATGTATGCTAAATAGAAGCGTTGGATTAGAGGCTGAGTTTCTGCTAACCGGAGAGGACGGGAACCCTATTGTTGTGCCAGAACATATGGGCCGTGACGACTTCCCGTTAATGGGTGAGATACGCGGAAAGCCGGGCAACACAAAATGGGAACAGCGCCTATGGGTAGAATAAACGATACGTCATCCAAAATGTGTCAGAAACACGGTTTCTGGCGTACAAGGGTGTGGATACGAGGGCAAAAAGGACAAAGAAGGGATACATTGGTTTGACCTTGGCAAAACTTATGTGAGATTAGTTGAAACACGATGTGATGTTCTATGAGTAGTCTGGAGTCGATTGAATATGACGAAATATATCTTAGTGAAGGGGCCTATATTGAAACAATCAAAGGGAGATAAACCATATGGGAATAAGCTCAAGGATCTATATAATGCTATGGTAGAGACGCTTAATTCCTGCGTGGAGGAGGAGTATGTTGGCACAGACATCAATACTGATGACTCTGATAATGCTATAGAACAGGCAATTTGGTGGTATTGTAATGACAGATGTGATAGCACTGGACCGGCACTGAGGGATATTAAGGAGTTATTGTCGCCGTATAAGCCAAGTGATGGCGAGAGTGGAGTTAATACATGGCTGTCTTGTGAGCTATACGAAGAACTATCCTCTATGGCGGAATTGCACTAATTTGGAGGTATATATGGTTGAGAATCGTTTTGATTATAGGGGGGGATATGAAAATAGCTGATTTTATAGCTAATTTTGGCCGTGCCAAACACATTACTCCAATACCGAGTCCAGAGGAGCTGGTTGCTTTCGCAAAAAGGGCAAGTGACTTCTATTCTGGGAAAACAGTAGATTGTGTTGTCTGTGGGTTGAGATTTGTTACCCCAGATGATTATGATCCTTTGATTAATGTCGATGAAATAGATACTGATGTTGTGAGGGTCAGGTCGTACCATGTGTGTGACACATGCAGGGGCGCTCGCTTGGGCTACGCCACATGCGACACATGCGGACTACAACACACAAGAACATACGGCATAAAAGACGAAAATGGTATAAACACAGAGGTGGGGTTGTGCCCTGTATGTGCAAAGGATGGCATCGAAAAGGAGGAGGTATATAAGTGCGGCAGGTGTGGTAGGTTGTCACGAACAGAAACGCATAGCTGCATGGACGTAGATGAGGGTGTGGCGATTGGGTTATGTGGTCTTTGTATGATTGACTATGACGTTTGCCCAAATTGTAATGCGTTCAATGCAACTAGGTATAAATACAGGACACCAGACCAAGATGGAAGGGTTATTTCTGTTGATGCGTGTAGTCATTGTTTAGATTATGTAGATCTTGGCAGATGCGAATTATGTAATGGGTTGTTCACAGAAAACCTGTTAACTGAATCAAATGGAAGGACTATGTGCAAAAGGTGTGAGGCAGCGCTGAAACCAATCTGCACATATTGTGGAGGGGCGAATGAAACAGCAAATGATTACTGCATGACATGCAGAACTGGTTATATTAGGGATTGGAACTATACACCCGAGAAGACTATATTCCACGGAGATGGGCCATACTATGGCATTGAGCTTGAGATAACTGGATTTCCGGCATTAAGACGGCGAGAGGACTATCCAACTGGTGACAAGCTGAAGTGTGCCCTAGAGTTACACGCCATATCCCCAAATGAGAGTGATTTATACCTCATGAAGGATTCTACAATAAATGGTGGATTTGAAATAGCATTCCAGCCCAGATCTGTAGAAGACTGGATGACTAATGGAAGGAGAATCTTAGAACACGTAAGGGCTGTTGTACGTAAATACGGCGCTGTATCATATAAGGGTGGGTCTTGCGGGATACACATACATAGATCAAGGGAAGATATAGATACTGCGGCGCGTGAGGCTGCTCTATTTTACGCATTACAGTCTATTGAACCGTATGCATATATTTTAGCTCAAAGGACAGGGATAACCAATAAAATAGATGTAGAGTCTGGTGCTCTTGCTAAGTGTGAGTATGGTAGCTTTAGCAGACAGAAAGACCATTTCCCGGATCACCAGTGTGCTGATATTTCTGCAAAAGAGATTATTGCAGCACAACGAAACTGGGCGCCGCGTATTGCTAATGAACATCATGCAGCAATCACATATGGGAATAATGGCATAACAATCGAGCTAAGAATCTTTAGAGGAACATTGGCGATAGATACAATTCTTGCGTATTTATCATTCTATTCAATTTTGGCGGAGTGGAGCAAATCCACATCATTGACAAGGCTTATGAAGCTGTCAAATGCTAAGGCGTGGAAAGAGTTTGCTGGGTTTGTACGCCTAGAGGAATCGGAACAGGCCACTAGGCTTATTAGTTACATCAAAACCAAGGGGTTGGTAATATAATGTGTGTCGCTATCATCAAAAGAGTTGGGCAATTCGGGCCGTCCGATAGAATGCTACACCATTTATGGCGCAAGAACAGCGATGGTGCCGGATTCTGTGTTGTTAGAAATGGGCTTGTTAGTGGCTCTAAGGGTTTTATGACAGAGGATGAGTTTGTAGAGGGGCTTAGGGCAGAGGTTACAAAGGATGACCTTGCCTTCCTGCATATGCGTATAGCTACGCATGGTGGAGTTAACCCTGGCGGAACTCATCCATTTCCAGCGGAGGCTGACGAAGACCTTTTAAACGAAACAGAGTGGTCATCGCCGTTTGGGATTATGCATAATGGCACAATCGGCGGGTTTGGGTATAAGACCCAAGGATCGCTGTCTGATACACAGGAGTTTATACATAAGATCCTACACGATAGGGTCTTGCTGTATTCGCTGTTCTCGAATAGGGATAATTCTGCATTCATTGAGTTGTTAGAGGATAAGATAAGGTTCAATCGGATTGCTATTATGCGGCGTGACGGAAAATACTATACCTTCGGGGATTGGAAAGAGGCCGGTGGGTGTCTCTATTCAAATGAAGACTTCAAGGGGATTTCTCCGAAGGACACAGAAAAGATTGTACGAAGATATAAGGCTGGGAAAGAAGTTAGAGATAGGTCAGAACGCGGAGGTCCGGCTAAGAAAACATCGCATGCACAAATTTTCGATAAGGAGTTGGAAAGAACAGTGCCTTATGATACCAAAACTAGGACCAGGATTGACTCGGAAATACGGTGTCCAACATGCCGCGAGTTCGATGGAGTCCCTGTTATGATAGGTGGAATAGAGATGTGTACACTGTGTATGCCAGATAGGGTACAAGATAGTCCGTTTGAGAACGGTTCGTCTGCTCCTGTATACACAGCAAGGGAATTGGCTAAACCAAAAAAGAAGGCTAAGGAAATACGCGCTCTGCTGTTAAATGACTATGAGCTTACGTTCTGTCCATTCCCAGAAGCTTTTATCCCTAAAGCTCTTTGCAAAACGTGTGTTAATAGTGGTCTTCTTAATGGATCATGCTGGAAGTTAGAAAATCTGCGGAAGGAAGATCCTAACAAGTACAACAGAATGATGGGTGGGAGCAAAGACAAAGACTGTATTCTTGAACTTGAGTCTTTAGGTGAAATTGGATTCAACCACATTACGGTTGACTTTGCAATGGAAGAAGAACATGAACGGCAAAAGAACGAAAGAATAGATGGTGGTAAGAAATAATGTCAATGCACATATTTTGTAAGGACGCCGCCCCTACCGCGGAAAGCATTGTTGCGCATATCGCACTCAACGACGTTAACGCGACATGTGGTATAGTCGCGCCAACAGGCACAGATTTTAGTGTGTGCTATGGTCTTGTTAGGCGCGGTGCTAACTTGAACGCCGATATTGTATATGACAAGGCATTGCAACTAGTGCGGTTAAACGAAGCGGGGATAGCTGTACCGGGGGTATTAAAAAACTGCGGCATGGACACCATCGATGTAAACGGAATCAACAATGATTGGTATCCAATGTTGGCAAGGAAAAGGCGACACTTTAAGGGAAAGGACATTGTGTGGATTCCTAATGCAAACGCGTTCACGCGGAAAATAAGGAAAATCAGAACAAGTGATTTTCTGGTGCGTTATATTAGCAAGGAACGTGAGTTTCGCGTTCATGTGCTTGGCGGACGATGGGCGAGCATATCCGAGAAAGTAAACGAAGAAGTTGATGCCATAGATCCAAATGTCAGAGGAAGCTTGATTTGGGCGCACAGATACGGGTGGCAACACAAACTCACGGGAAAGTGCAAACTGCGCGGTGATGTTGCTAGAATTGCAATAGACGCAACGGAGGTGCTTGATTTCCAGTTTGGAGCAGTTGACGTTATGTTGGGCGTTGATGGCAACTTATATGTTCTGGAAATCAACTCGGCCCCATCGTTGAATGAACGCAGGGTGGAAAAGTATGCTAACTATTTCATGTCAGAATATAGGAGTGCCCAACAATGACTCTAGGAATAATTGGGTTCATTGCGTTCGCTTTATTTTCTATTCTACTTGACGACGGAACGTTATTTATGATCGGGTGTTTCTGGCTATTCGTTTTCATGTACATTGAAAGTATAAGGGAGAGAAAAAATGTCAAGAAGTAAAAACGCACAAAAATTGCGTACCGATTTCTGGCTTGGGTCAATTACCAGGCTCGATCACTTACAACTTGGTGCAGACCCTGAGTTTTTCTTTAGCACCCCAAAGAATGGATTTATTCGCGGCGCTGAAAGGGTGATCCCAAAAGATGGGATTGGTACCGGGAGTAATGGTCACTCAAAAGCAATGTTTGTGCTTGATGGTGTTCAGGCAGAACTGCATCCGTTGCCCCAAACCTGCCGGGCATATTTTGGCGATGACATCAGGAGGTGTTTCTTAAAGTTGCGGGAGGCAATGAAAGAAAGTGAAGTCAAGCTAAAGCCGGATTTTTCATCGGTTGTGCGAATATCAAGAACAGAACTTGACAAACTTAGCGACCAATCAAAGCAATTTGGTTGCAAGCCAAGCAATAACGTATACAAGGGGGAAGGGCTAACTGTAGATATAGACGCATCTAAGTGCACAAAAAGATGGGCCGCTGGACACATTCACCTTGGGGCAGACGACGACGAAGACACCATAAGAAAGGCACTGAAGAACCCCCAGCAGTTAGTGCCGGTTCTTGATATTCTTCTGGGGAATACATGTGTGCTTCTTGACAGAGACCCACAAATGGCTGAAAGACGGAAGGTGTATGGGAGGGCGGGTGAATACAGAACACCTGAATATGGTATTGAATATAGGACTCTATCAAACTTTTGGTTGAGGTCATATCCGCTCACATCGTTTGTTCTAAACATGGCAAGGTTTTGTGTTGCGCTCACTATGGCGGGTGATAATTATGTTAAGGCATTAAAGTCACTTGTGGACATGGACGATATAGAGAAGGCAATAAACACAAACGACATAGATCTCGCTTACAAGAACTTCAAGAAGATAATTACATTCTTCGAGGCGATTGATGTTGCAGATTCCTATAGTAATACAATTATTTATGAGCCTTCTAATACAAGCCCATTCACCTATTACTGTATAGAACAGTTCTTGTTCTTCGCGTCGAATGGGACAGACCATTGGTTTGACGCCAATGTAATTGAGCATTGGTGCAATCTCGGAGACGGCCATCACTGCGGTTGGGAGACTTTCATGGAAAAGGAAGTATTGCCCGCCTATGAAAAATGGGTCGGAAATGGCAAGCCGTCACTCGGAACAAGTATCTTATAATGGAGGAGTAAATGTCATCTACAGTGTTCGGCAAGGCGAGAAAATGCACCCGGGGACGAATCAAGGAGCACGGCAACGATGTTAGAGAAACAGTCGCATATCTTGACCGCAAGGTGGCGCTAGAGGCGAAGAAACATCATGCAGTTGCGTCTAACCTGCAACCTAAGCCAAGATATGACGGGGGTGATGCCAGATGAACGGGAGTCACTATGTGGGGATTCCGTTTGGCTGTATGCCGCCAGTGATTTTCCCGCTTGGGCATAAGCCAACACGGAAAGAAATTAAGGTTGTGTTCTCTACTGTTGCTGGTCCATTCACGTTGGATTCTGCAAAAGTACACTGTCTTAGCGTGCGTGGGTTTTTTGTAGTGAATCCAAAGCCACTTAAAGGCGGTGGTTAGAGTGTATATTAAAGCATGTGTCTGTGTGGTAGGGTTTATAATGTTTGTTGTTGGTTGTTTGGTGCGTGGATGGTGGGGCAATCTAGGTGTTGACAGCGCAGATAAGCCGCAAAAAAGCTATAATCGTAGGCGTCTAGTTGGGTTGGAAAGCGGTGGTCAGTATGAGACAGAGTTTTATTGGATGTCCAAATATAACCTAGAAACCCTAAAACGCATAGAGGGTGCACACGGGTGTCTAGACTGTGATAGGGATGTATATGAAAGCCGTGTAAAGCCAATACTCGCAAGTGCGGAGAAAGTTAAAGATGTAGAGATTCTTCTGGGGTATAAATGACAGAATCGCCTATAAACAAGGTATTTGTTTACGGAGAAATGAAGGTCGGCGGAAGGTTGTCGGGGAAATTTGACAACCTGCGCGTTAGGTCTGAGGATGGAAGGACAGACGGGACAATGTATGACACTGGCCATAACTACCCCACTGTTGAGTTTTGTACAGGAGACAGGGTGTACGGTGAAGTGCACACATACAATAATTTTGATGATGTTCTAAAGCTGATAGACTTTATGGAGGGCCTTCCAGATATAGGTCGGAGGCGTTTGATAGAAGTTGATATTATTAGCGGCGGCTTTAAACGCGTGGAGTTTATGTGGGCATACCGTTCCTATAATATTAAACTAAAATCTCTTGAAAAGATCAAGTGCGGTACGTGGCCAGACGAATGTCCGTTCTGATTTCCATGTTATGTCCATGTACTATTGGCGCGAGGGTTGCTATACTAGATGTGATGCGGGTGAGAAGAGCGGTCGCCACTCACCCGCAGATGGCACAATATAGGGAGATGTAATAGTGAAGATTGAACCTTTGGGCGAACACGGCAGTGGCGAAACGTACATGATAGATAATGTTAAATTAACTCTAAGGTTAAGCACATTATATAGCATATGTGATGAGTTGCCACCGAGTCTTCTAGTTACCGGACAATTATGGGATATGTATACTGAGGCGGTTGCGTACTTCAAGGGAACGTCAAAACCAGTGCCTCTACCAAGAACTAGTGATATTATATGTAAACCAAATGGTCGTGGAAAAGACTATAAACCGGATGTTGTGAAGGGCGAGGAACAAAAAGATGACAGGCTCCGCAATTTGCTAGATGATATATCAAGTAGCATGGAAGGCGAGTAGAGGTGGTGATTATATGAAGCACAAGCTAATTATATTTAACATTCCGCACAGACACATGCTTGCCAATGTGTTCACGGGGCTATTGGAATTGATTGACGGGATAGTTACTGTAATAACCCTCAGCCTTCTCAAGTCTAATTTCTGCCTGTGTTATCTCGCATGGAATGTTAGTCGCAGGGCAGGACCAGAACCACCATTTGGCGTGCATAGAATTCGCGGGAAGCCCGGGTTTGAGACAGGGCGCATTGAGGCGACCACGCTTAATGGAACTCGTGCATATAATTTTCAGGCAGGGCGATTTTATGATCATAGGTTAGAAGATGCACAACTAGAAGATGCACAACTAGAAGATGAAGAAGTCGTTGTGGAAGATGGATAATACAGTCGGCAAGGATGGTAACATGCTCGGACCAAACGCAATAAAGATAGTAGACAGAATATATGATGATACAAAAGCACTGGCGTATGTGTTGGAGGATAGGACAATCCAATGGTACGATGAAAATGGTCTTGTATGTATAGACCAGATAATGGATAGAGCCATGTGGACGTGTATAGAAAGAGGGAGCGGGTTCGTTGTTATAAAAGGAGGCTGCAATGATGAGTTGGGAGAAGGCGATATGTCAACTCTATTGTCCAGTGTCACACTGGCAGATGCTATCGTGAGTTGGCACAACGCGCAGGATTATGTGCGCAATAATGCATTTGCGACACACGGAATGCCGCTACCAAGGGAGGCAGAATAATGAAATACATATTTGGATACGGACCACTAAAGCGGGTATGTGAACATGATAAATGACGGGCTAGTTGTAAGAGGTGAGAAGTTTGCGAGAGAGTTCCGCGAGAATACATTAGGCGGAACGGCAAGGAAGGCAATACAGCCGACTGGAAAGGGTAACAAGATGGAATGCTGGAGGTTGACGACATGATGGATAATCGGCTATACATAGGTTGTAAGGTTGTGTGTAGACCAGTTGAGGACGCCGGAAGTTTAATTGCACGTCTACCGAGTATATGCCACGGGGTTTTAAGGGGATACAACAAAGGCAATCCATATTATAAGTATTCTGTCGCTCTGGACGAGTTGAGTGGCAGTCTGAGAGGATTCAATGCAATCGAACTTGAACTCAATGAACCGAAGGTAAAGTATCTTGTCTTCGATAAAAAGTTGTGGGAGATACCAACCCGGGAGAATTGCTTTGATGATCTTATGTTATTTATTGGGAAATTACCACACGAGGAATGGTGCAATCTAACAATTGTTCGGATAACACAAGCAAGTATGGAAAACCCTGACCTAGACCCGTTAGTAGCTGTGTTCCATGTTGAAAAGAAGTATACAGTGCCGATCCCCAAAATCGTGTAGTAATTAGGAGCGAGTATGACAACGAGCGGAGTGAACAAAAAGGACAAATATAAGAACGAAAGGAATAAACAACATGGCGTATAACCGCAAGAGTAAACGGGAGGAGTGAATAGAATGAATGATGTAATCGCATATACAACGGTAGAACGCTTTGATAGGACAGCACTTATTAAAGAGGTCAACGAGAAAATCGTTAGCGGGTGGATTCCTTTGGGCGGAGTGTATGTATACGGGAGCACCATAGGAACAATACTTGGCCAGGCTATGATTGCGCCGAGAGCGGCGAAGGAGCAAGAGTGAAAGAACTCATACATATTGGATGATGAAAAGGAATAGGCTATGGTTGTTCGGCGGAAAGATCAAAGCCACTATTACATACTATGCAATGGAGGAGTATGCGAAATGAGATCATTCAAACAGTGCGTTATAAACGAACTTGAACATGGATTGGATCAAAGTTACCCCGAAAACGTAAAGGCGTACATAGAATCACTGAAAATGATAGTAGAGAACATGGACGAAGAACCTCGTTGCGTTAGTTGTAAGCCGTTCATCATAGAACAAAACCCACAACCACACTGATTGAAAGTAGTTAAAGGGAGTACAGTATGAGTGAAGAGACAGGTACGAGCATGGTTTGACGAAGGACATTTGTCCTCTTGATATTATCTTACTGATGTGTATACTGGGAGTATCTGACGAAAGGGTTGTGAAGGGGAGAAGATGAAACATAGGCGCAAGAAATTGGTAGTTGCCTGTCTCTGCTTGGCTATTGTTGCCACCGCAGCTATAACAGCCATTGCAGAACAGCATGAGTATTCCGTTGTTGCAAAAGTCTTGAATGGGCAGCCCGATATATCAGTACATTCCCTTTACTACTCGAATTTCTATGGGAATGTGAAACAAGGAATGTGTCGTGACTGGCACTTCATAGGTAATGTATGGAACAAGATGGCTCGTTCTATATACATTCAGTGGGAATGGCCAAGTGGCGAGATTGCAAAATACTATCTTACTGTTCCTGGATGGCCGTGGGTTGTCGATTGGTATTCCGCACAAGACACGATCAATCTGCGTTTTGTAGTTACTGAGCAAGGCGAGTATGACGACTGTAAGATTTACCTGCCATTTGCAGCGGAAGAATTAGGCTATGTACAGTTCTACTACTATAACTATGGGTGGCCAGGAGAGGCGGTTACAGAAGAACTAGTTGCAGTTACAGAAGAACAAACACCAGTTGCCTCTAAAGAGGCCGCTAAAAGTCCCATAGGAGGGATGATTATGCTAACACTTATCGTAGGTGTGTCGTTGGGTATTGTCGTGTGTGTCGGGCTTGGTCTATTCAAAGGCGGCTATCGCTTGGTCCCGCGAAAGGGCGGGGGATTTATCGGGGAGCATGTGCCATTTTTCTCTGTGAAGATATCTCGCAACAATTTGGATGATGAAAAGGAATAGGCTATGGTTGTTCGGCGGGGGTGTCCTTTGCGGCATCCTCGTCGCTCGTTTCATTGCGTTGGCGCTTATTACAGTCGGAATGGTCGCATTGCTGTGGTTTATGCTCAAAAAGGCGGGCGGTAACACTCGAAACGTATAAAGTGGAAAACGATGTTAATCCCTAACTGGAGCCCTTTAAACAAAGACATAAGGCAGGGTAGAGGAGCGATAGAATGAGTAAGCGCAGATGGTTTAGCAGGGCGCGTAAGCGATGGTATAAGACCCGTATGTGGCTATAGCTATTCATTTGAATGGTAGTGACATTTGTCCTCTTGACATTACCCTACTAACGGATATACTGTGAGTGTTAAAGGAGATGATGGTTGTGATAGCAACACTAAAAGTCCGTAGACAGGTAGACGATTGCGGGGACATGTATGAAACGGTGTGTGATTTGCTCATAGATGGCTCTGTGGTAGAAACTGATTTAAGCGTGGCTAAGGCAGAGAAACGCGCATTGGAGTTGAATCTAATATATACTTCGTGTATAACACAAGTAAAGATAGAGATGCCTGTTGGCGGGTATGAGAAAGTTGTCTATCTATTAGGAATGGCTAGTATTATCTAAAGGAGCGTGATCGGTGTGAATGTGGTAAAGCGCAGTGAGTATTGTAATGGTGTTTCTGTGAAGGAAGTTAAGCCGTTAATGTTGTCGGGTATTCCGCAAGGCACTGTATTTCGTGGCGCTCTGGGCGCTGGCTCGAATAAGCCGCAGGTTTGGGTAAAAACTAATAAGGGCGAGGCCGCATGTATTGGGGAGCCACACGGCTTTTGGGCTGTTGGGTTCACTTTCGGTGATGATATGAAATTGGGAGTGCGTGATTACGAAGTCCTTAACGCTACACTAGTGATTGAAGGAGAATAACATGGATGTACTGAAGAGAAGTGAGTTTTGTGGTGGTTCTAAGGCTAAGGAAGAAGTACGCGATACTATTAGGATGATAGACATTAAGAGTGGTACTATATTTACTGGGATTGTTGGAGCATATGCTAATTCGTCTACGTGGATGCGTACTAGTGTTGGTGCTGTTCGCCTTAGTAGCGATGGATCTATGGGCGCTGGTTGGCATACTGGGTATAATGCTACTGTTAAGAATTACGAGGTTCTTAACGCCACTCTAGTGTGGGAACCGAACTGATACCGCAGGAGTAAATAGAACAATGGACATGGAAACAGTATCAGGATATAAAGCATATGGCGTAACAATAAGAGAAGGAGACAAAATAAGTGGTATAATAGCCACGCACGATAAGACCGGAGCGTTCGCCGGTAGTAAAGGAATAAGAGGAAAGGTAGTAAGAACAGTAACATACACAGTAGACGGAGTAGAGTTAAGAGAAATGCGTAATAAGAAGATCACTGTAAAGAACCAACGCCCAGGTAGGTATTACGTGCGTTATGGGGAGAAATAGAATGAAAGATGAATAGGGATGAATAAGCATACGTTCGGTCTTTATTGCGAGAAAAAAGCCACTAGAAGACGTTTATAAGATGCAAGAGATGCGCGTAAAGATAAACAGAATCTCAATAACAGACGTACAATTTACATACAGGGGTAAAGATCTAGATATACCAGAGAAAAGACTAGAAGATTGGTTGGATACAGGACTGAATAACACCGATTTCGTGCTAACAGCGACGATATATAGCGCATTGCCTGGTAACCCGGAAGAGAATACAACGATAGCTAATGACATCTTAGAGCAGATTGGACAGAAGTTTCCGGAGTTGTGGCCAGATTAGACCGTAATTCGCCTTTCGATAATTGAGAAGGGGGGGATGTAGAGTTTCACCCCCATTAACACACTATAACTTTACCATAATCATCAAAGACTGACTATAAGTTTACCATAACTTGACAGTTTGTAACGCACATCACACATTCGCCCTTAGTTTACCCATCCATTAGGTTAATATAGCAGAGTTTCGCAGTGATTAATGTCCTCTTGACAATTGTCGTGCTGGGGTATATACTAGCACAAAAGGAAGGTGCGCGATGAGAACTGCCGACAGGATTGCAGCGGAGACCACCGAGACTATTGTAAGAAGTTGGTAGTTGTGTTTTCAGTGAGTTCTAAAGGAGAACAATGAATGAGCGAGAAGAGCAGGACCTAACAGAAGATAACAGAATCTTGATGGAAAAGGTTATCGTTATGTTGGCAGCTATGGCGAATATTCGAACAATGGACAAGGGTGAACGCGAAGACAGTATAAATCACATTATAGAAGTCTGCATAGAAGATATGACAGATGCCGATACGAGCAGGAAGGAACAAGTGTAAGGAGATAACATGGGAACGAAGGAAGCGGCAAAAAAGGCACGACCAGCTAGCATGTATTTTCTTGTTAATGAAGATGGAGAGCTTTGTGGGCCACTTGATAAGTTTAGCCTGAACGATGAAATAGATGGCCGTATTGACTATGCTGGATTGGAAGAAATACAGGCGTTTGTAATCTCTTATGATGGCGAGAAGTTAGTATACCAGGAAATCATCGTAGAAGAAAGGCAATCGTTTGCATTGACTACTGATCTCAGAGAACAATACGTATAGTGTAGGGTATTTGTGTTTTTCGTGGTGTTTGAAAGGATCTAGTGTAAGGAGTAACATGAAGCTCAACATAGTAGACAAAGGTCATAGTAATGTAATGAATGGTGCTGATATTCCAGATGGTACGGTGTTTTCATCGTTTCGCTGCGGTGCTGATGGATTGTATATTAAGTATTGCCGCCGAAATGACAATAACATTCCACCGTCTATTACTGTTATTAGCGCCCTTAGCTATATCTCTGGGCATGTATATAAGAATCCTGAGCTGATGTCTTTCCCCGACTATAAGGTTGTTGAGGAACTAACAGCAGTAGTTAAGTAGAAGGAGTTCTAAAGATTTCAGTTATGGTGAGTTTGTTTCGTCGCTGTGTTTGAAAGGGAGCAAGGATGATGTATGGCCGGGTGGCCGCAACACAACGCACCCGTTGCTGAGGGTTGTCAGATGAGCATTTAGTTGACTCGGACGAAGAATATCTTGCAGTGTTCGGCCATCCTCTCTTTACGCTGATTCGCCTTGATATTCGCCGTTTCGCCTTTTCGCCTTAGTCTATTTTGAGATTTGCCTATAGGCCTACGTTGTAATCGCTTTTCTCGATATGTGTTTAGAGATATTATAGGGAAAACCCATTGGACATTTGTCCACTTGACTTTTCCATTCGATTGTATATAATGGTAATATCCAAAGCGACAGAGGAGAACGAAATGACGGCAAAGACAGCACCAAAGGCAAACCTCAAAGCAGCAGTAAAGGCAATTGAACAGCCGACAGGCATTCTGGACAAGCTCTCCGTGTACTTCCCCATTAAAAAGGTAGAGAAACACGCCCCGATCGAACGTCTGTCTATCATGGCGCAAAAGGCGGATCGCTCCATGAACTACATGGTATGCGAGGCAGTTATCGCATACTTGGAGGCAAACGAGTAAAAGACATGACCTCCTGGCAGTTGAAGCCGTCAGGGTAATGGTACGAGAAGTCCTGGCGGTTTCTTCATTAAAGGGCTTGACTGTAGAGACAACGAGGATATAATGGAAAAAACAACGAAAGAAGGGCATAAGATAGGTGGTAGCGTTGAGATTGTTGGGAATCATCCATATAAGGGAACTCGTGGTATAATCAAAGATTTCGCCTTTGGCTGGATTCGCTGATTCGCCCGTGGTTTCGCCTTAGAATTCGCCTACTATTTCGCCCTTGGATTCGCCTTGTATTTCGGCCATGACGTTTCAAGTTGATATGCTAGAATATGGGAGAAGATTCAAATTACATGGAAGGGGTTGACTTCTTCTGATGGTGGTTGTATGCTTGAGATGTAAAGGGAGGAAGGACAATGACGAACGAAGAGTTTGCAGCCGCAAAGAAAGCGAGTGGGCCTCTAGTGATAACAACGATGCACGGTAAGGGCGAAACATCGAAAGAAACGTATCACGAGTGCGAGCAATGCGGTTCTCTGATGAATGCAGCAGAATGGTATTGCGGCCCTGTATGCGGTAAGTGTTGCCGGAAGAACCATAAAAAGGTGCTAGGGCGGTAAGGGAGCTGTAATATGATAGGCTTGTTTCTTGCTTTTATCAGTGGAGCTATAGTGTCTTATGTTATCCAACTGATACAGAGAAAGACAAAGAACGGCGGCACATATTGGGAAGGGAGAGGAGACGGCTGGAGTGCTTGCGAGGATATGGTCCTTGACAGAGCAGACGAAAGCGCAAAGTATACAAAGCGTGTTATATTTGATGATTTACTAGTATAATGTATTCATCCCAACACTTCAAAAACCCTGAAAGGTCTTGACAAGCAATAGCCAACATGTTATAGTGAGGTATCAAACTACTGGGAGGTAGGGAACATGAAACATATAGAAAGAATCGCACGAAACAGCAAGATGAAAGACACAGATGGATGGAGTACTCGCCATAACTCTGCTATAGCGTATCCTATGGGGCCTGAAACTGGCTTTGTCTCAATGCTCAAGGGTTGGCTACAGTTTGCAGACGATCACGCTTATTCTGTAGATGATAACGAGCGCGGAATCGGCAACGACTACTATACTGGCGATATTTGGGCGCGGATTGGCTCAGAGCTTCGCGGCTTGTTGTCCTGTGATATTGGCAATCGGCTTGACTGTGGAACGCTTGACGGCGTTATATTGGGAGCGTTAGAAGCAGAAGGCTTTGATGAGAGCGGGGAGCGTGATGAATAATGGCTGAATGGAAAGCAGTATACGATAAGAGTGGCGGCTATGATTGCATAACTTCGGCTTACGAGATCGAGCGAGATGGCGAGACGGTGGCAGTCGTTGACCGTGTTCACTTCGATCAGGTGTCAGAATGGGACGACGAAGGCGAGAAGAACGCTGGAATGGTAGAGGCTGCGGAGTTTATAGCCAAAGCGTGCAACAATCACGAGAAGTTAGTTAATGCGGCAAAGAAGGCAATAGACGCCCTCAGGGATTATCCGCAATATGACAACCCAGACGATGAGCCGAGCCTGGAGTCTGAAGCATTGGAAGAACTCCGAGAGGCAATCGCGTTGGCAGAGTCCGCATGAACTCAACGAAACGCTCCTGCAAATACTTTGAAACATGCGGAAGCAATGAAAACTGCCTAAACTGTACCGGATACGAGAGGAAGAGCAAGCAAGACAGAGTAGGGCAGGTATTGAGGCACAAAGCAAGGCGAGGAAGGCCGTATAAGCGGGAAGGGAGGATAACGCGATGGAATCCATCATAAGCAGGAGACTCAAGATGCTAACGCTGAAGATGAAGCTCGGCTCACTAATCATAATGGGATATAATACTGGGGATTGTCCGAGTGCATACGATGAAAACATATATATTCCGGTATCCGACCAAAAGGAGATTCGAGAACTTGGCTTAAGATAATAACGCCCAACCTCCCATGATCGCCCCTAGTGTAATGCTGGGGGCTTTCTTGTTTCGCCTTAGATTACGCCTGTGTTAATTCGCCTTGGATTTCGCTTATTCGCCTTGGATTTCGCCTCTGATAATCCGCCTTGAACAATTCGCCTACACTTTCGCTCGTCATATTTCGCCCTGACTAATTCGCATGTGATTCCTGCTGATGCCATGGATGAGGGGTGGTGATGCTTGGATATGCTATGATATGTGAGAAAGATGGTCGGAGTCTTGGCAAGCTGATCTGGGAGACGAAAAAAACCGATCTCAGTTACCCTTGACGTTGACGCCACAAAAAACGTAGGCTATGAGTGTAGGAAAGGAGAACACAATGAAAAACGCATGGACGGAGAAGATCGACAGACTTGAGCGAGAGTTGAAGGTTGCTCGGGAAAGGGCTGAATTCTGGGAAGAGACTTATATCATCACAGATGATTTGCTCAAAGCGAAGGAGGATGATAAGAGTGTATAAAGAAAAAGTACTCGGACAACTTGCGGTTGCCTATGATAGCCAGTCAATGAGGTTGCCAAAGTTGACGGTTGCGGACGGCTGGACGGTTGTCGCGGGTCCGGTTGTAATTGATTGGATACGCAAGTTGAAACGTCCCGTATGCTACGACTATGACTTCTTCGTGTATAACCGCAACCGATTTACCGTGTTTGACGCAATGAGGGAATCAGGGCATCTAGTGGACGGTATACGGTTCGAGGTTGTTGCCCGCATTATCGTCAAGGTTGCGAACTGGCTCAAGATCAAGCAAGATAGATAAAACAGCATTAAGGGAGATGGTATCGTGTACAACCAGAAAGTAACATTGAAGGACGCAGAAGGGCAGGACCACAAGTTGAACTCTGATCTAGTGATGAGTGATGACGTTACACTAGCTCACGAAGCGAGAGCGGGCTATTCTAGTCTGTGGATAATCGGGCATGAGTATGGTGTCTTGTGTGCTGTCTGGGCAAGCAACGCGCAGGAAGCACTAGACGCGGCAGTGAACGCGGACTTGCTCGATTGTATGTTGATACCCGTGGATGAGTTGTCAGATTATTGTGAGGATGAGATTGTATATGCGGGTAATGCTTCGGAGCCGCTATACTCTGTTTACCTGTGGATGAAGTCGGCTCCCATCGGAAGCCAGTCAGTTGAAACCCAGTGCTTCTTTGCGGAAGCCAGGGGTGCAGCAGTGGACAATTTGGGGGAGCTATGACATCTGACACGATCCTTCACATAGTCCACAATCACAGCGGCGAGGAGTGGACGCAGCCTATCAAATCGAGCTGGTGCATTGACTTGCGGACCCGTATATTGTACTTCTTGCGGACGGAGTTCAGCGGAGAGCTACGACTTGACGGGGAATTATCACGACTTGACGGAGAATATACAGCTACCATATACACGGATGGACGGCAGCCTGGTTGTGGTATATGTTGGGAGTCCGCAGGATTCTATACAGTCGCAGCATACGGAGCGTGAACGATGCTTACAGCTCATTACAGGGTATCCAGCAAACAGCGTACTATCGACGGAGTTACAGGATATATCGGAAGAGTCCACTACTACGAACCATTCAGGATAACCTGGCCAGGTGATCGGCATGATTCAGTCTATAAGCGAGCATTGTATTCTGAGTACACGAGCATTCCAAGATTGACAGCCAGGGACGCTCAGGATGATGCTATCATGATAGGAAGAGAGTCAACGGGCAGACAGCCAGATAACTATACAACCTCTTAACGCAGTACCATCTCCAAAGGGTCCGAGTTGAAGCCGATTCGGACCCTTTCCCTTTGTCAAAT
>Ga0307928_10000587_pt1 | contig 27438 bp, 34 predicted proteins | sample AceLakmetagen232_FD_201815 | JGI IMG/M metagenome (GOLD analysis project Ga0307928, IMG submission 201815) | Saline water microbial communities from Ace Lake, Antarctica - #232 | ecosystem: Environmental > Aquatic > Non-marine Saline and Alkaline > Saline | place: Antarctica: Ace Lake... | reverse complement strand
AGGTTAGAGAGGGGGAAATTATGGTTAGTATTCAATAATTTTTTTACCGAAAGTGGGGGAGTTTTCGAGTGAAATATGGGGGAATTTTCACTTGATATATACAAAACTCCTATTTTAATTCTTTATAAAAACAATGCTAATTCCGGATATTTAAGAATAGCAGCGAAGCTGAGCTGTTCCTTATTTTAAGGAAATACATTAAAGGGAAAAGTCTATTATTTTGGGGATTTAAAGTAAATAGTTGACTATTGATTTATATTTGATAAAATGGTACTTCGTGAATTTTTCCTGTAAAAATTTGCCAATGCTATTTTATATAATTTTTATATAATGCAAAGGTTTTTATATTAATTTTGTCATAACCCTTTTTTACTTCTTTATCAAACTTAGAATATAATAAAGAGGAGAATAAATTAATGCAAAAAATCAAAAAAATCCAGAGGTATGATTTTGGCAAAATCCAAAAATTAATGGATACACCTCACCTCTTGGATATACAGAGGAAATCTTTCCAATGGTTCTTGGAAGAAGGGCTGATGGAAGCTCTAAAGGATATTTCACCAATTGAAGATTTTACAGGCAATATGACACTTGAGTTTTCAAACTATAATTTTGATGATGAGAATTCAACTCCAGATGAGTGTAAAATGCAGGATATGTCTTATACTGCCCCTTTAAAAGTTCTGACAAGATTTATAAATAAAGAAACGGGTGAAATAAAAGAGCAGGAAGTCTTTATGGGGGATTTTCCTATTATGGCAGAAAAAGGAACTTTTATAATTAATGGAACAGAGAGAGTGGTAGTATCTCAATTAGTCCGTTCTCCTGGAGTATATTTCGATACAGATATAGATAAAAAGACTGAAATAGACATATATATGTGTAAAGTTATACCTATCAGAGGTTCATGGATTGAGATTGAAACTGATAAAAGAAATATTGCCTATGTGAGAATTGATAGAAGAAGAAAGTTTTTGCTTACTGTTTTCTTAAAATCTGTAGGTTTTGGAAATAATGAGGACCTGCTAAACATTTTTGGGCCGTATGATAAAAATGACTGTATTAAAAATACTCTGGAGAAAGATTTTACCGAAACTGAGGAAGAAGCATTAATTGAGATATATAAAAAATTAAGGCCTGGGGAACCACCAACGGTTGAAAGTTCAAGAAATCTTATAAACTCCTTATTTTTCAATCCAAAAAGATATGATTTTGGAAAAGTAGGGAGATATAAAATGAATCAAAAACTAATGGGGGAAACTGATAAAAATATTTTAGCCAGGCTTGATGCCATTAATGCCAAAATGGGTATAGATACCAGTCAGAAACATATCCTGAATTGCAAGGACATATTCTTAGTAGTTAAATATCTGGTTCAACTTATAAGTGGAATAGGTGAAATAGATGATATTGACCACTTTGGCAATAGAAGAATCAGAAATGTTGGGGAGCTCATACAAAATCAAGTAAGGATTGGTCTTTCAAGGATGGAAAGGGTTGTAAAGGAAAGAATGACCACCCAGGATATTGATACCATAACTCCAAAATCTTTAGTTAATATAAGGCCCCTGGTAGCCAGTCTAAAAGAATTTTTTGGCAGCGGGCAGCTTTCGCAGTTTTTAGATCAAACTAATCCTTTAGCTGAAATTACTCATAAAAGGAGACTGAGTGCTCTTGGTCCTGGTGGACTGAGCAGGGAGAGGGCTGGTTTTGAAGTGAGAGATGTTCACCCATCTCACTATGGGAGAATGTGTCCCATAGAAACGCCGGAGGGTCCTAATATCGGACTAATTGGCTCTCTGGCTGCCTATGCAAGATTAAATGAGTATGGATTTATAGAAACACCATACAGAAGAGTTATTAATGGTAAATTGACCAATAAGGTAGAGTATTTATCTGCAGATGATGAAGAAAATTATGTAATTGCCCCGGCAACTGCAAAAGTTAGAAAAGGCAGTAAATTTCTGGAAGGAAGAATCATGGTCCGTTCAGGTGGTGAAATAGTCACTGTTGAACCGGGCACGATAGATTATATGGATGTGTCACCAAGGCAAATTTTCAGCGCTGCTGCATCTCTTATACCATTTTTGGAGCACGATGATGCCAATAGAGCATTAATGGGTTCTAATATGCAGCGTCAGGCAGTTCCGTTAATTGAAACTGAGCCTCCACTGGTTGGTACAGGAATGGAAAAAGTGGCGGCAATGGACAGTGGAGTAATGATTCTTGCCAAAGACGATGGGGTAGTTGAAGAAGTATGTGCAGATCATATTAAGATAAATTACAAAAGTAAAAAGAACTATATTCATCACTTGTGTAAATTTAGAAGATCAAACCAGGGAACCTGTATAAATCAAAGGCCTCTTGTTGAAGAAGGTGAAAAAGTCAAAAAGGGTAGTGTAATTGCAGATGGACCTGCAACCAGTGCTGGTGAGCTGGCGCTGGGTAAGAACTTAAGAGTAGCTTTCATATCCTGGGAAGGATATAACTATGAGGATGCAGTTATTATTTCAGAGAAGTTGGTAATAGAAGATATATTATCTTCTATTCATATTTCAAAACAGGAAGTAGAAGCCAGGACCACAAAGCTTGGGGCAGAAGAGATAACCAGAGATATACCAGGTGTAGGAGAAGAAGTTTTAAAGAATTTGGATGAACGTGGAATTATAAGAATTGGAGCTGAGGTAGGACCAGGAGATGTACTGGTTGGTAAGATAACTCCAAAGGGTGAAACAGAGCTTACGGCAGAAGAAAAATTGCTGAGAGCAATTTTTGGTGAAAAAGCAAGGGAAGTCAGAGAGAGTTCCCTTAAAGTACCTCATGGTGAAAGCGGGAAAGTTTTAGATGTACAATTATTTTCAAGAAAAAATGGACAGGAACTTCCACCGGGAGTAAATGAGTTGGTAAGAGTATTCATTGCGAAAAAAAGAAAGATTTCTATTGGTGATAAGCTTTCAGGGAGACATGGTAATAAAGGAGTTATATCAATAATTCTCCCTGAAGAGGATATGCCTTATACTGAAGATGGTGAACCAATAGATATAATGTTTAATCCTCTGGGAGTTCCCTCAAGAATGAATATAGGTCAAGTGCTGGAAACTCATCTTGGATGGGCAGCTTATAAAGGATGGAATCATAAAAAGGGAAGCAGCAGTGACGGCTCTGTTTATATTTCAACACCTATTTTTGAGGGAGCAAAAGAAGAGGATATAGTAAAACTACTAAAGATGGCAAATCTCCCGGAGAGCGGAAAAACTGCTTTGTATGATGGCCGGAGCGGAGAAAAATTATCTGATAATATTACTGTGGGTTATGCATATGTGATGAAATTACTTCACCTGGTAGATGATAAGATTCATGCCAGGTCTACTGGTCCATATTCTTTAGTTACCCAGCAGCCACTTGGCGGTAAGGCACAATTTGGTGGTCAGAGATTTGGAGAAATGGAAGTGTGGGCATTGGAAGCTTATGGTGCTGCTTATGCGCTGCAGGAAATGCTCACTATAAAGTCAGATGATGTAATAGGACGTGTAAAGACCTATGAAGCAATCATAAAAGGTGAAAATATAGAGAAGCCGGGAATTCCAGAGTCATTTAAGGTGCTTATAAAAGAAATGCAGAGCCTGGCGCTTGATGTGGAAGTATTATCAGAAGAAGGCAGAGAAGTAAAAGTATCGAGAGCTGAAGATGAGATTATGAAAACTGCGGAGGATTTAGGAATTGATTTTAATGAAGAGAAAGATTTGGAAGACTCTAAGGTGAAGCAAACTGAAGAGAAGGATGAAAAAATAAAGAAAAAGAAATCGAAAGAGGAGAAAGAAAAAAGCAGTACCGGAGGGCTTAAAAAGAAAAAGGTAAGAAGTAAAAAATAAAATAATGATTAGTATTACTTAAGACTAATATAATTAATTTGGAGGGGTTTTGTAAATGGTTGCAGGTACGGATGTAAATAATTTTGATGCTTTAAAAATTGGGCTTGCTTCACCGGAAAAAATTAGATCATGGTCAAATGGCGAGGTTAAGAAGCCTGAAACTATAAATTATAGGACATTAAAGCCGGAAAAAGATGGGCTATTCTGTGAGAGAATTTTTGGTCCCACCAAAGATTGGGAATGTTACTGCGGGAAATATAAAAGGGTGAGATTCAAAGGAATAATTTGTGAGAGATGCGGAGTTGAAGTAACCAGATCTAGCGTAAGAAGAGAAAGGATGGGGCATATTGAGCTTGCATCTCCGGTTTCACATATATGGTTTTTCAAAGGAGTTCCAAGTAGGATGGGATATGTTCTAGATATCAGCCCCAAGAATTTGGAAAAAGTTCTTTACTTTGATTCCTATATTATAACCAGTATCAACAGAGAGAAAATAGCTGCTGAAGAAGAGGAAATTAAAAAGTTATGCCAGAAGGCTCTGAATAGGGCAAAGGAATTGCATCAGCGAAGACTGAAAGAATTAAAATTAAATAAAGATAATTTTATAAGTGAAAATAATAAAATTAGTGATGAAAAAAATTTAATTGAAGCTCAGCAAGGAAATAAAAATATAGATGATGAGACTGAAGAGAAAAAAATTCCTGAATTGGATTTAGAGGCAAAGAAAGCGAAAATGTTAAAAGAGACAGATATGCTCCTGGAAGAAGAGGAGGAAATATATCAGGAAGAAATTGATCTGGCAAAAAGAGCTGATACTTTTTTCTTTCGTTTAGAGGAAAAGATGCTGGTCCCTGACGAAGCTCTGTTTAAGAAAATGAAAGAGATCTATGGACGGTATTTTAAAGGCGGAATGGGTGCAGCGGCTGTGAAAGAACTGCTGAAAAATATTGATTGCAAAAAAGAAGTTGAGGATCTTAAGGAAACTGTGAAGAAGTCCAAAGGTCAGAAAAGAAGCAGGGGTATAAAGAGACTAAAAATATTATCTTCGCTTATGGAATTGGACAATAAGCCTGAATATATGATTCTGGATATACTTCCAGTAATCCCCCCGGACTTGAGGCCGATGGTTCAGTTGGATGGTGGAAGATTTGCCACATCTGATTTGAATGACCTATACAGAAGAGTTATTAATAGAAATAACAGGCTTAAGAAACTGCTAGAGCTGGATGCTCCTGAAATAATTATTAACAATGAAAAGAGAATGCTTCAGGAAGCTGTTGATGCACTTTTTGATAATGGAAGAAGAGGCCGGGCTGTAGTTGGTGCTGGAAACAGGCCGCTTAAGTCTTTAAGTGATATGCTTAAGGGCAAACAGGGTAGATTCAGACAGAACCTTTTAGGTAAAAGGGTAGATTATTCAGGAAGATCGGTTATTGTAGTTAATCCTAATCTTAAGCTGGAACAATGTGGGCTTCCAAAGAAAATAGCTTTGGAACTATTCAAGCCATTTGTTATGAAGAGATTAGTTGATGAGGGATTTGCCCAGAATATAAAGAGTGCCAAGACTATGGTAGAGAAAGAAAGTAATGAAGTCTGGGATATATTAGAAGAGGTAATTAAAAATCATCCTGTCTTGCTTAACCGCGCGCCGACACTTCACCGCCTTGGTATACAAGCATTTATGCCTGTACTGGTAGAGGGTAAGGCTATACAGATTCATCCTATGGTCTGTCCTCCATTTAATGCAGATTTTGATGGTGACCAGATGGCTGTTCATGTTCCTTTATCAAATGAGGCAAAAGCTGAAGCAATAATTTTGATGCTGTCTGTAAATAATATATTATCTCCTGCAAACGGCCGGCCGACGGTTGCTCCTTCTCAAGATATGGTCCTGGGAATATATTATTTGACTTCAGAAAGAGAAGAATCGAAAGGGAAGGAGAGATTTTATAATAATCTCCAGGATACTATTTTAGATTATGATTATGGTTTTATATCTTTGCATACACCTATTAAGGTGAAAATTGAGGAGAAAGTAATTAAGACCACAGTTGGAAGAATAATATTTAACGAATCGCTGCCTGATGATTACAAATTTATTAATAAAGAAGTATCTAAAAAAGAGCTTATTGATATTGTTGCTGAATGCATAAACAAATTTCCTCAGGGTGTTGTTGCCGAGACACTGGATGCCATTAAACAAATAGGATTTAAATATTCCACCAGGTCAGGTATTACTATAGGAATAGATGATATAGATGTACCACCTGAAAAAGCCGAGATTTTAAGAAGCGTGGAGAAAAAAGTTGAAAGAGTTGAGGATTATTACAGACAGGGTTTAATAACGGAGCTTGAAAGACATCAATCATTGATACAAACATGGTCACAGGCCAATGAAAACGTAGCTAACGCTATGGAAAAGAATTTTAATAAATTTAATTCGGTTTATATGATGGCTACATCCGGTGCCAGAGGAAATATAAAACAGCTCCGTCAGTTAGCAGGTATGAGAGGGCTGGTAGCAAATGCTAGAGGAGATATAATAGAGAGCCCTATCAAATCTAACTTTAGAGAGGGGCTTACGGTTTTGGAATATTTTATTTCCACTCATGGTGCCAGACAGGGACTTGCAGATACTGCACTGCGAACTGCAGATTCGGGATATCTGACCAGACGGTTGGTTGATGTTGCACAGGATACTATGGTAAAAATTAATGACTGCCAGACCGAGAACGGTATAAATCTTTATGTTCTAACTCTTGAGGGAGAGCCTAATATTAATTTAGTAGGAAGAACCTGTATGGAAGATATTGATAATACTAATACTAAAAAGAATATAATAAAACGCGGTGAAGAAATTGCTGGAAAGCACATGCAGAAGTTCATACATGCTAATATTGAGAGTGTAAAAGTGCGTTCAGTTATGACTTGCAAAGCAGAGTCCGGAGTTTGCCAGAAATGCTATGGAAGAGATCTTGCTACCGGCAAAGTGGTTGAAATTGGAGAAGCAGTAGGGATTATAGCAGCGCAATCTATTGGGGAGCCAGGCACACAGCTGACTATGCGTACTTTCCACACAGGTGGGGTAGCAAGTACTGTAATACAGAGGTCCATAAAATCGCCGGTTAAAGGAAAGCTTATATTCAGAAAAGAATTATTATCTGAGCTGAATATTAAAAAAGCTGACCTCACTAAGAAGGATACAAACGAGGTTGTTGAGATAAATATAGAACAAATCCCACATAAATTAATTTTCCAGGTTCAGATGGAAAGAGGAGATATTGTAGATGTAATTATTCCTAAAGGTGAAGTGCTCCAGATAAATAAAAAAGTAGATGTTGAGGCTGGAGAGGTTTTCGCTAAACTGATTTTTACTGCTAAGAGAAAAAAATATGCTCACAAGCATGAAAAAACTTTTGAAGGTCTTGATATCACCGGCGGTTTGCCGCGGGTGGTAGAATTATTTGAAGCCAGAAAGCCTAAAGAACATTCATTTATAGCAGAGATATCAGGAAAGGTTAAAATTGAGGATATAGATTCCAGATTTAGAATGCTTACCATAAAGAGTAAAGACGGCAAGCAGGAAAAGGTTTATCAGATTCCAATTAGAGTAAAATTAAGGGTTAAAAATGGGGGTAAGGTTTCTGCTGGAAATCAACTAACTGATGGGCCAAGAGATCCTCATGACATATTAAGAATTAACGGAATTGAGGAATGCGAGCAATATTTAGTAAAAGAGGTACAGAGTGTATATAAATCTCAGGGTGTGGATATAAATGATAAACATATAGAAGTAATAGTCAGACAAATGCTGAAGAGAGTTACCATAATTGATCCAGGAGATAGCAACTTCCTTCCAGGTCAGCTTGTAGAGAGACTCTATTATGAAAAAGAGAATAACAAATTAATTTCTAATATGAAAGTACCAGCAACAGCTGTTCAAAGTTTGATGGGCATAACCAAAGCTTCGCTGGCGACTGATAGTTTTCTTTCAGCTGCGTCATTCCAGGAAACTACCAGAGTGCTAACAGATGCAGCTTTGGAGAATAAAATAGATAATTTATCTGGACTAAAGGAGAATGTAATATTAGGTAAAGCTATACCGGCGGGAACAGGAATGAGCAACTATAGGAATTATCAACTAGATTACCCTGGCTATAAGGAGGACAATAAAGACGAGATAGAAATACTTCAGGAACCCAAAGGGGATGAAGCAAAAGAAATAGAAATTAATATTTAAAAAAATAAGTGAAAGTACTTTTAAATAGCCATTTTTTTATATTGACATTTTAATTTTTAGATGGTAATCTTTTTTTTCATGTCTTCAAAAAAGGTTATCATTAATCATTTTTTGTTGTAGTAGTATTGTTAAATTGAGGTAGAGGATAGAGTATTTATGCCTACTATAAGCCAACTGGTTAAAAAAGGAAGAAAAAGATTAAGAAAGAAAAAGAAAACACCTGCTCTTCAGGGAAATCCTTTAAGGAGAGGTGTATGTATTAGAGTATATACTTCTACTCCAAAGAAGCCGAATTCGGCTTTGCGAAAAGTAGCCAGAGTAAGACTTACAAACGGAGCTGAGGTTACAGCATATATACCGGGAATTGGTCATAATCTGCAGGAGCACTCTATAGTATTAGTAAGAGGCGGCAGAATAAGAGATCTACCCGGAGTGAGGTATAAGATTGTTAGAGGCACGTTAGATACTGCAGGGGTTGAAGATAGAAAGTCTTCACGCTCGGAGTATGGAGCTAAGAAGCCAAAGTAATTTATGAGGAGTTAATATATGCCAAGAAAAGGAAAACCTTCAAAAAGGAAAATAAAGATAGATCCTATTTATAAAAGTAGGGTTGTATCTCAACTGATTAACAAGATTCTGACAGATGGTAAAAAAAGTATTGCTGAGAATATAGCATATAAGAGTCTGAGGATCCTGGGAGAGAGAACCAAAGAAAATCCATTAGAGATACTGGATAAATGTCTTGATAATGTAAGACCTGTGCTGGAGGTAAAACCAAGAAGAGTTGGCGGAGCTACTTACCAGGTACCAGTGGAAGTCTCTGCGGAAAGAGCGAATGCACTGGCTATTAGATGGATAGTTAATTTTGCAAGCAGAAGGAAGGAAAAGACTATGGCTGCAAGGTTATCTGCCGAGATTTTAGATGGTGCCAGTAATACCGGAAGCAGTATTAAAAAGAAAGAAGATTTACATAAAATGGCTGAGTCAAACAAGGCTTTTGCGCACTATAGGTGGTAGTGTAGGTGACTATATATGACTAGACAGGTTTCATTAAAAAATACAAGAAATATAGGTATAGCTGCTCACATAGACGCAGGTAAAACAACTACAACTGAACGTATCCTGTATTATACCGGTAAGACTTACAAAATGGGAGAAGTTCACGATGGAGCAGCAGTCATGGATTGGATGATACAAGAGCAGGAAAGAGGGATTACCATTACTTCTGCTGCAACAACCTGTTTCTGGAAGGATAATAAAATAAATATTATTGATACTCCCGGACATGTTGATTTTACTGTTGAAGTTGAGAGATCACTAAGGGTACTTGATGGTATGGTTGCTATATTCTGCGCAGTTGGAGGAGTGGAACCGCAGTCTGAAACTGTATGGAGACAGGCTGACAAATATAATGTTCCCAGGATTGCTTTTGTCAATAAGATGGATCGAAGTGGAGCAGATTTCTTCTATGTTTTGGATATGATTAAAAAAAGACTTGGTGCTAATCCACTACCTATACAAATTCCTATAGGCAAAGAAGAAAACTTTTTAGGAATAATCGATCTTATAAGCATGAGGGCAATTGTATATGAAGATGAAATGGGAATTAAATTTGAGTATGAGGATATACCTTCAGAACTTAAATCTACTGCGGAGAAATACAGACAGGAACTTATTGAGAATATTGCTAATTATAATGATGGCATTTTAAATAAATATGTTGAAAATATTGAAATAAGTGAAGAAGAATTAAAAAAAGCTATCAGAGAAATAACTATAAATGTTAATGGTATTCCTGTCCTTTGCGGAGCTGCTTTTAAGAATAAAGGAGTACAGCCGTTACTGGACGGGGTAGTAGATTTTCTACCGTCTCCGGATGGCGTACCTTTCCCTAAAGGGATTAATCCGGATAACGAAAAGGAAATTGAGAGGGAAGTTAGTGATAATGCACCTTTTTCTGGGCTGGTATTTAAAATAACAACTGATCCATTTGTAGGAAGGTTAAGTTATTTGAGAATATATTCTGGAAACTTGAAAAGTGGAATGCAGGTACTGAATGCAAATAATGGTAAAAAATACAGAGTCAGCAAATTGCTGGAGATGTATGCCAATAGCAGAGAGGAATTAAAAGAGGCTTATAGTGGAGATATAGGAGCAGTTGTTGGCTTAAAGGATGTAAATACCGGTGATACTATATGTGATCCAAATAAACCTATTAGATATGAATCTATTAGTTTCCCTGAGCCGGTGTTATCAATTGCTATTGAACCTAAAACAAAAATTGACCAGGAAAAATTATTTGCTTCGCTATCTAAGATGACAGAAGAAGATCCTACTTTTAGAATAAAAGTCGATAGTGAAACCGGACAGACAATTATCTCAGGCATGGGTGAACTTCATCTTGAGATTATAGTAGATAGATTACTCCGTGAGTTTGGTGTAGGAGCAAATGTAGGCAGACCTCAGGTATCTTACAGAGAAACAATAACCAGAGGGGCCAAAGTAGAAGGAAAATATATCAGGCAAAGTGGTGGAAGAGGGCAGTATGGTCATGTGGTTGTCCGTTTTGAACCAAATGAATATGGTAAGGGATTTGAATTTGAGGATGAAACAAAAGGTGGGTCTATACCAAAAGAATTTATTAAGCCAATTAAAATGGGAATAGAAGATGCTATGCAAAGTGGCGATGTGGCCGGATATCCGGTTGTTGATATTAAAGCCATACTTTTAGATGGGTCTTATCATGAAGTAGATTCTTCGGAAATGGCTTTCAGGATTGCTGCGTCGAAAGCCTTTAGAGAAAGTATGAAAAAATGTCTTCCTATTTTACTTGAGCCGGTGATGGATGTTGAAGTGGTTGCTCCGGACAAGTATATGGGAGAAGTTATTGGTGATATTAATTCGAAGAGAGGGAAAATATTATCTGTATCTCTGAGAAATAAGAATAGAATTATAAAAGTAGTGGTACCGCTTGCTGAAATGTTTGGATATGCTACAGTTTTGCGGTCCAAAACTCAGGGGCGCGCCACTTTTACTATGCAGTTTAATAAATATGAACAAGCACCGGGTAGGATTGCAGACGAAATTATTGAAAGGTTTAAAGGAAGTAAAATTGCAGTATAGATTATCAATATAAATTGAATTAACATTAAGGTAAAGAAAGGATATATTATGGCTAAGAAAAAATTTGAAAGGACTAAGCCTCATATAAACATTGGAACTATAGGTCACGTGGATCATGGCAAGACAACACTTACATCAGCAATTACAAGATGTCTTAAAGGTACAGGCTTAAATGTGGAGGAAAGGGCATTTGATTCCATTGATAATGCCCCTGAAGAGAAAGAGAGAGGCATAACCATTGCCATTTCTCATGTGGAATATGAGACAGCCAACCGTCACTATGCTCATGTTGACTGCCCCGGCCATGCAGATTATGTAAAGAACATGGTTACAGGTGCGGCCCAGATGGATGGGGCAATACTGGTAGTATCTGCTGCAGATGGGCCAATGCCCCAGACCAGAGAGCATATACTTCTGGCAAGACAGGTGGGGGTACCTTACATTGTAGTATTTTTAAATAAGATAGATATGGTAGATGATCCTGAGTTAATAGAACTGGTAGAGATGGAAGTAAGAGATCTTCTTACCAAATATGAGTTTCCGGGAGATGAAATACCGGTAATTAAAGGATCGGCTCTAAAGTCTATGGAATGTAACTGCACAGATAAAGCATCCTGTCCCAACTGCAGTCCGATACTTGAGCTTATGAAAAAGGTAGACGAATATATAAAAACACCTCTAAGAGATGTAGACAAGCCATTCCTTATGCCTATAGAGGACATATTTTCAATTACCGGCCGTGGAACTGTAGTTACCGGCAGAGTGGAAAGAGGAAAGATTAAGCTGCAGGATCCAGTGGATATAGTAGGAATAAGACCTAAAATCCAAAAGACAGTTATAACCGGTATTGAGATGTTCAGAAAACTTCTGGATGAAGCCCAGCCAGGAGATAATGTAGGACTTCTATTAAGAGGAATACAAAAAGAGGATGTGGAAAGAGGACAGGTTATATCAAAGCCGTCTTCTATTACTCCTCACTCTAATTTTATGGCCCAGGTTTATGTGCTGTCCAAAGATGAGGGAGGACGTCATACTCCTTTCTTTAATGGATACAGACCTCAATTTTATTTCAGGACTACAGATGTAACCGGAGTAGTAACCCTGAAGGAGGGTGTGGAAATGGTAATGCCTGGAGATAACACAGAAATGGAGATAAAATTAATATCCTCCATAGCTATGGAAGAAGGCCAGAGGTTTGCTATCCGTGAAGGTGGGAGGACCATAGGGGCTGGCAGTGTTTCCAAGATAATTAAGTAGAAAAGAGGAGAAAGGTAATTAGAAGAAGGAGAAATAGTGATGGTGGCAGGTAAATTAACTCAGAAAATTAGAATAAAGTTAAAAGCTTATGATAGTGAGGTTATTGATCGTTCAGCAAAAAAAATAGTGGAGACTGTTGAGAGTTCTGGCGCCAAAGTTACTGGACCAATTCCGCTACCGAATAAAAAAAATGTATATTGTGTTATAAGGTCTCCTTATGTAAATAAAGATTCGAGAGAGCATTTTGAAATAAGAACTCACAAGAGGCTTATAGACATTATTGATCCTACACCAAAAACAGTAGACTTGCTAATGAGATTAAGTTTACCGGCTGGCGTGGGTATAGAGATAAAGTCTTGACATAGGATATTTTCCGGGAAGTGATGCAAAGATGGCAAATGCGATATATGGAAAAAAGATTGGATGTACACAAGTTTTTAATAAAAATGGCAGTGCATTGTATGTTACGGCAATTGAAGCTGAGCCGTGTATAGTTGTTCAGGTTAAGGATAATGAAAAAGATGGATATAATGCTCTGAAAGTAGGTTTTGGTAAAATAAAAGAGAAGAAAGCAACCCGGCCGCATGAAGGTGAGTTTGTGAAGAATAAAGTGGATTTGAAGAAGAACTTAAGGGAAATTAGAGTAGATAAATTTGACAGAGAGTATAAACCCGGGGATAGTGTTGACCTTAAAATTTTCAAGGTAGGAGATAAGATCAAAATAACTGGGAATAGCAAAGGTAAAGGATTTGCCGGAGTAATAAAAAGACATGGGTTTCATAGGGGAAGAATGAGCCATGGCTCTCATTCCCACAGACTACCAGGTTCGGTAGGAATGTGTGCCACTCCTTCAAGGATAGCAAAGGGCAAGAAGATGCCTGGAAGAATGGGAGGCAGAAAAGTTACTGTTCCCGGATCAGAGGTAGTTGATATCATTGAAGACCAGAATTTAATTTTAGTTAAAGGAAGCGTTCCAGGCGCTAAGGGCAGCTTGGTTTTTTTGAGGAAAATTTAGTAAATTATAGAGTTTTTTGGAGAATAAAATGGTGAGGTTAAATGTTGTAGACTCAAGCGGTAAGGAAATGGAGAAAATAGATATATCTAATGAGATATTCAGGAAGAAAGTGAATTCTGAGGTCCTGTATCAGGAGGTAAGAAGGTATCTTGCTTCTATAAGGTCCGGAACGCATAAGGTCAAAGGCAGAAGTGAAGTAAGAGGTGGAGGGAGAAAACCCTGGAGGCAAAAAGGTACTGGAAATGCCAGAGCTGGTTCCATCCGTTCTCCAATATGGAGAGGTGGGGGAGTAGTTTTTGGGCCTAAGCCAAGAGATTATTCTTTTAAATTAAATAAAAAAGTAATAAAGCAGTCAAAGTTAATGGCATTATCAGAAAAAATTAAAAATAAAAAAATTATGGTGATTGATAAATTAAGTTTTAAAAAGCCTGAAACAAAAAAGGCAGCAGGGATACTAAAGAAACTTAATCTGGATAAGGGGAAAGTACTTATGGTTTTTGATAATTTAAATATCAGTGAAGTAAAATCCTTCAAGAATATAGGCAATGTTACTGTAGAAAGCGCAAAGGGACTAAATACTTATATTATCCTTTTGGCAGATTATGTGGTTTTTACCAGGAGCTCGCTGAATGATTTTATTAAGAGGTCAGGTAATGGAAAATCCTAGAGATATAATTCTTTATCCGGTTGTATCGGAAAAAAGTTATGCTGCGGTCCAGAATAAAAGATATTCTTTTTTCGTAGATATCAGGGCAAAAAAGAGTGAGATAAAGAGGGCAATTGAAGAGATATTTAAGGTTAAGGTTTTAAAAATAAGCACTATGAATATTAAATCTAAGCCAAAGAAATTAGGAAGATCATTGGGCAGGAGCGCCCGCAGGAAGAGAGCTGTAGTTACTCTGGGTAAAAAAGATAAAATTGATTTTTTTGAATCAGTCTGATTGAGTTTGGAGGTATTAAAGTTGGCTGTTAAAAAATATAAGCCCACCACTCCGGGGAGAAGGCATGCAACAGTTTCAGATTTCTCGGTTTTGACTAAAAAAAGACCGGAGAAATTGCTCACAAGACCTTTGAAAAGAGATGCTGGTAGAAATGCTGATGGCAGGATTACCAGGAGACATAGCGGTGGTGGACATAAAAGATTATATAGAATTATAGATTTTAAAAGATTGAAAGATGGTATTCCGGCTAAGGTAGAAGCAATCGAATATGATCCTAACAGAAACGCAAGGATTGCTCTCGTCAGTTATAAGGATGGTAAAAAAAGCTATATAATTGCTCCTCTTAAATTAAAAGTAGGAGATGCTGTAATGTCAGGAGGAAAAGCTGATATCAAGGTGGGTAATGCTCTTCCCTTAAAAAATATACCGATTGGAACAATAATTCACAATATAGAGCTTAAGGAAAGGAAAGGCGCAGAATTGGTTAGATCAGCAGGAGGGTATGCCCAGCTTTTAGCAAAAGAGGGAAAATACGCTAATATAAAACTTCCTTCGGGTGAAGTTAGGTTGGTAGGGTTAAATTGCAGAGCCTGTATTGGTCAGGTTGGAAATAAAACTCATGAAATAATTCAGCTGGGTAAGGCAGGAAGGAAAAGATGGATGGGAGTAAGACCAACTGTTAGAGGGACCGCAATGAATCCTGTTGATCATCCTCACGGAGGAGGAGAAGGTAAGAACAAAAGTTCCGGTAGAAATCCTGTTACTCCCTGGGGTAAGCCTACGCTGGGCTATAGAACCAGAAAGAAAGATAGTAAAACTGATAAATATATAATCAGGAGAAGGAATAAATAATGGGTTTAATCTTTACATTTGAAGGAGGGCTAAAGTGTCAAGGTCTTTAAAAAAGGGTCCTTTTGTTGAAGAAAAGCTGTTAAAAAGAATAAATAAGCTAAACGAATCAGGAGAAAAGAAAATCATAAAGACCTGGTCCAGAAGTTCAAGTATATTTCCGGAAATGGTTGGATACACCATAGCTGTTCATGATGGAAGAAGGCATGTGCCTATATTCATATCGGAGTCTATGGTTGGTCATAAGTTAGGAGAGTTTGCGCCGTCAAGATCTATAAGACCGCATGTTTATAAAGGAAAGAGTGAAAGGGTAACTGCTGTTAAGAAATAGTGGAAGTGCAGTATTTAAAGAGGAGAGAATGAGTTTTGGAAACTAAAGCTGTTGAAAAGTATATAAGAATATCGCCAAGAAAAATAAGATATGTTGTTGATATGATAAAGTCAAAGCCAATAGAAGGCGCTATAGCTATATTATCCTTAGCACCAAAGGAAGCTGCATTTGTGGTAAAGAAAGCTATACAAAGTGCCGTGGCTAACGCTACTGAAAATAACAAAATGAAAGAAGAAGATTTGTTTATTTCCAGAATATTGGTAAATGAAGGGCCAACTTTAAAAAGGTTCAGGCCAAGAGCCAAGGGCAGGGCTGCCAGAATTAGAAAGAGAACTTCGCACCTGTCAGTTTATGTATCTAATGGTAAAGAGAAGGAGGCTTAGGAGATGGGTCAGAAGGTTAGTCCTATTGGACTTAGGCTTGGAATTAATAAAAAGTGGCAATCAAAGTGGTTTGCTGAAAAAGGCTATGCCGGGCTTCTGAGAGAAGATCTTGTCATAAGAAGTATAATTGAGGATCAACTAGAAAATGGTGGAGTTTCAAAAATTGAGATTGAAAGAACAGAAGAAGAAGTGAAAGTAGATGTGTATACTTCCAAGCCAGGTATAGTTATAGGTAGAAGAGGAGCGAATATTAATGAAATTAGGGATTTAGTAGAGAAAAAAACCAGTAGTGTTGTACAGTTGAATATAGTAGAAGTTAAGAAGCCTGAACTGGTTGCAAAATTAGTAGCAGATAGCATTGCCTCACAACTGGTTGGAAGAGTTAGCTTTAGAAAAGCTATGAAAAAAGCTGTTTCATTATGTATGAAAGCAGGAGCAAAAGGTGTAAGGGTCCAATGTGCGGGAAGATTGGGAGGAGCAGAGATGGCCAGGACTGAATGGTATAGAGAAGGAAGAGTCCCGCTGCATACTCTTAGAGCGAATATTGATTTTGGATTTACAGAGGCAAAAACAACTTTTGGGAAAATTGGAGTTAAAGTCTGGATATACTTAGGAGATATCATACTAGATGAGAAAGAGATGGAAAAAGGGAAAAAACTGGATAAAGAGAAGAAGAAAAAGGAAAAATCTGAAGGTTAGGAAATATTTATGGCAGCGATGTTAATGCCTAAACGGGTAAAATATAGAAAAGTGCAAAGAGGAAGAATGAAAGGTATTGCCAAAGGTGGTACCAAACTCTCTTTTGGAGAATATGGGCTGCAGGCTCTGGAATCTGGCTGGTTAAGAAGCAGGCAGATAGAAGCTGCAAGAGTAGCTCTTACAAGGTATATAAAAAGAGGAGGAAAAGTGTGGATAAATGTTTTTCCTCATAAATCTGTTACCAAAAAACCGGCTGAAACCCGTATGGGTGGAGGGAAAGGTGCACCGGAAGATTGGGTAGTTGTAGTTAAGCCTGGAAGAATCCTGTTTGAAATTTCGGGTGTCAGCATGGAAGTTGCAAAGGAGGCAATTAGATTAGCCTCTAATAAATTGTCTATAAAAGCAAAATTTGTTCATGAAGAACTATAACCAACCGGGTGGAAAATGAGAATAAGTGAGATAAAGGAACAAACAAAAGAAGAATTAGAAGCAAAACTGGCAGATATAAAAAAGAATATTTTTAATTTGAGATTTCAAAAAGCTACAGGGAAATTAGAAAATCCGGTAAAGATACGAAATTTAAGTAAGGATGTTGCCAGAATAAAAACTTTGCTTAGAGAGAAAGAGCTTAAGCATAAAGATTAATAAGGAAATTAAGAAATTAGGCAGAGAAAAATAGGAGGGTTTTTTGGAAAGAGGAAAATTGAAAGTAAGGGTGGGCACAGTAGTAAGTGACAAAATGGATAAGACGGTAGTGGTTGCCGTGGAATCTCATTATAAGCACCCTTTATACAAGAAGATTTTAAAGAAAATAAAGAAATTTAAGGTACACGATCCTGAAGGCAGCTGCAAGCTGGGTGATGTAGTGAAGGTTTCTGAAGTAAGTCCTGTTAGTAAAACTAAGAGGTGGAGAGTAGTCAAGGTAATCAGGAAAGCGGAGTAAAGAAGGATTTAAAAATGATTCAAGCTGAGAGTAAGGTAAAAGTAGCGGATAATACCGGCGCAAGGGAAATTAAATGCATTAAAGTTTTAGGCGGAACAAGAAAAAGATATGCACGCGTTGGAGATATTTTTATTGGTGCAGTAAAAGGAGCAAATCCAGGAGGGCTGGTAAAGAAAAGCGATGTAGTGAAGGCGGTACTTGTAAGATCAAAAAAAGCATTCAGGAGGGCAGACGGCTCCTATATAAGGTTTGATGACAACGCGGCAGTTATTATTGATACGCAGAATAACCCGAGAGGAACAAGAATATTTGGTCCGGTAGCAAGAGAACTTAGAGATAAAAATTTTATGAAGATAATTTCACTCTCACCAGAGGTAATTTAATTATTTGCAGCAGGAGCATCAAAAATGTTAAAGATAAAGAAAAATGATAAGGTTGAGATAATAAAAGGAAAAGATAGAGGGAAAACAGGAAAAGTACTTAGAATAGTATCAACTACAAATAGATTATATGTTGAGGGTGCTAATATTATAAGTAGGCATATCAGGCAGCAGGATCAAAGAAAACCTGGCGGTATTATTAAAAAGGAAGGGCCCATTGAAATTTCAAATGTTATGCTTGTTTGCCCTAATTGCGGCAAGCCGTCAAGAGTGGGTTTTGAAGTTAAGGATTCTGGTGCAAAAGTCAGAGTATGTAAGAAGTGCAATCAGCAGATTTAAGTGAAAAATACTTGAGGTGATATTGATGGACCCGAGATTAAAAGAAAAATATAAAAAAGAAATAATTCCTAATATATTAAAAAATCGTAAATTTAATAATGTAATGGAAGTACCCAGGATAGATAAGATCACTGTAAATATGGGTATTGGCTCTGCGACTCAAAATATAAAGGAACTGGAATCTGCCAGCAAGGACCTGGCTAAAATTACAGGCCAGAAGCCTGTTATAACCAGAGCCAGAAAATCAATTGCGGGATTTAAAATCAGACGCGGAAATCCGATAGGCTGTATGGTTACTTTAAGAGGAAAGAGGATGTATGAGTTTTTGGATAGACTGCTCAGTATAGCAATTCCAAGAATCAGGGATTTTAGAGGCCTTTCTAAAAAAAGTTTTGATGGTTCTGGAAATTATACTATTGGCGTAAAAGAACAGTTAATTTTTCCAGAAGTAGAGTATGACAGTATTTTAAGTGTAAAAGGTATGAATATTACCATTACCACCAGCACAGAAAGTGATGATGAAGCATTATTTTTGCTGGAGGAGTTTGGGTTTCCATTTAAAAAATAAAAGAATGCAAGTTTTATAAGGAGGCATTTGTTGGCGAAGAAAGCGCTTATAGAAAAACAAAGAAGAGAACCTAAATACAAAACAAGGAAGTACAGTAGGTGTTTTAGGTGTGGCAGGCCAAGAGGTTATTTTAGAAAGTTTGGATTATGTAGAATTTGTCTTAGAGAAATGGCTCATGAAGGGAAAATTCCCGGAATGACCAAGTCCAGTTGGTAAAAGGAGGGTTTATGTCGGCAGTTACAGATCCTGTTTCGGATATGTTAACCAGAATAAGGAATGGCTATATTGCTAATATGGATAGCGTTAGTATACCTTATTCAAAACTTAAAACAGAAATAGCCAGGGTATTAGGCGAAGAAAGTTATATAAGAAGTTATGAAGTCCATAAAGATGAGAGCGTTGGCGGCTTGATTAAGGTATGCTTAAAGTATAATAAAGACAAAAAGAGCGCCATAACCAGACTTAAAAGGATAAGCAAACCGGGACTCAGGGTTTATGCGCAAAAGGATGAAATTCCTAGGATTCTTGGTGGTTTGGGAACAGTTATATTGTCCACTTCAAAAGGTGTACTTACAGGTACGGGAGCTAAAAAACTAGGAGTTGGAGGGGAAGTAATATGTTCTGTATGGTAGAAAGAGGAAATGGTTAGAAAGGTGAGTTTAAAATGTCCAGAATAGGAAAGAAACCTATTAATGTGCCGGAAGAGGTAGAGATCAAAATAGATAAGGACAATATTATTGTAAAGGGGAAGTTAGGAGAGCTTTCTCAAAAGTTTGACAGCACTTCTGTTAAGTTAAGTATGGGAGACAATAGATTAACTGTTATCCCAGTTTCGGATAGTAATGAGAATAGAGCTAAATATGGTCTTTACAGAAGCCTTATAAATAATATGGTTATAGGTGTAAGCAGTGGTTACAGCAAAACCTTAAAAATGGTTGGTGTGGGTTTTAGAGTCAGCAAGAAAGGAAATAGTCTGGAAATATTGGCAGGATATTCAAATCCGGTAGTGGTTAATCCTCTTCAAGGGATATTACTTGATACCCCGGATAATACCACAATTGTGGTCAGGGGAATAGATAAACAGGCGGTTGGAGAAATGGCTGCTGAGATCAGAAGCATAAGGGAACCAGAACCTTATAAGGGTAAAGGTATAAAATATAGTGATGAAGTTATAAGAAGAAAAGTTGGTAAAGCAGGTATTACTACTGGTATTTAAATTTCTTATAGGAGATTTTATGAAGAGCAAAATTGAAAAAAGGGATAGAAGTTTAAGAAGAAAAATAAGAAGCAGGCTTAAAATTAAAAGAAGCAGCAATCGTATGAGACTCTCTGTTTACCGGAGTAATAAGTATATTTACGGTCAGATAATAGATGACAGCACCGGCGCTGCGCTGGTTGGTATATCAAGTAAGGAAGTTGAAAGTAAGAATGGAGATAAAGGGAAAATAGATATAAGCTTCAGGACTGGTGAAGCCCTGGCTAAAATGGCAAAGAAGAAAAGGGTAAATGAGATAGTTTTTGATAGAAGTGGCTATAAGTATCATGGCAGAATAAAAGCTCTGGCTGAAGGTGCGAGAAAAGGCGGATTGAAATTTTAACTATATTTTTAAGGAGTATATTTAGTGGGTAATTTTTCTAAAGATACGGAGTTAAGTGAAAAGGTTATAAAAATAAATAGAGTAGCGAAAGTGGTTAAGGGCGGTAGAAGATTTAGCTTCAGCGCTCTGGCAGCAGTTGGCGATATGGATGGTATGGTTGGTGTTGGTTTTGGTAAAGCCAACGAGGTTTCAACCGCAATCAAAAAGGGCATTAATAATGCAAAGAAAAATATGTTTAAAGTGCCTTTGATTGATGGAACCATACCCCATCCAATTGATGGGTGGTTTGGCGCAGGGCATGTTCTTATGAAGCCGGCTTCTCACGGTAAAGGAGTAATTGCCGGTGGACCGGTGAGAATAGTAATGAAATTGGCTGGTGTAAAGGATGTTCTTACAAAATCGTTAGGAAGTGCCAATGCTTTAAATGTAGTTAAAGCAACTATTAGTGGTCTGAAGATGCTTAAAACACCAACACCGGAGCAGATTATGGGTAAGCAGAAGACAGAAGAAACGGAAGTTAATTAATATTATGAGTTTGGATAATATTGGAAGGAGAAAATAGTGAAGCTTTGTGATTTGAAATCTCCTGAGTCTATAAAGAAAAGGAAAAGAGTAGGTAGAGGGAACGGCTCCGGGCATGGAACTACAAGCGGGAGAGGCACAAAAGGACAGTTATCCCGGTCAGGTGGTAAAACCAGAATAGGTTTCGAAGGTGGACAGATGCCTCTGCAAAGGAGATTGCCACATCTCAAAGGTTTTAAAAATACCAGGAAGAAAATAAACAATGTAATTAATGTGTGGCAGTTAGAAAAGTTTAAAGATGGTAGTGTTGTTGACTATGATTTTTTAAAAAAGAATGGGTTGGTTATGAAAAAGTCAAATCCTGTAAAAATATTGGGTAATGGCAAGCTTACTAAGAAAATAACTGTAAAAGCCAATTATTTCAGCCGGAGTGCTGCAGCTAAAATTGAAAAAGCAAGTGGAAAAGTAGAGGTAATTTAATGTTCCAGGCTATTATAAACGCCTTTAGAATTAAAGAAGTCAGAAACAGAATATTATACACTATTGGTATTTTAGCTGTTTATAGATTTGGGGCCAATATTACTTTACCAGGAGTAGATGCGACCAAAATCCTGGAAAATGTTAATACCGGCGTAATGAGTATGATGGATTTATTTTCAGGAGGAGCGCTGGGAAGATTTGCAGTATTCTCTCTGGGTATTATGCCTTACATAACTGCTACTATTGTAATGCAGCTTCTTCAAGTGGTAATTCCCAGGCTGGAGCAGCTGGCAAAGGAAGGAGAGTTCGGCAGAAGAAAAATAAATCAAATAGCAAGATATATGACTGTAGTGTTGGCTTTAATACAATCTACAGCAATGGTTTTTTTCTTTAGAAATTTTGGTGCCATACCTAATTTTGACTTTATACATGTTGCTTTAATTATTATTACCCTGACTGCCGGAACTACTTTAATAATGTGGTTAGGTGAGTTGATAAATATTCATGGAGTGGGAAACGGAATTTCACTTATAATATTTGCCAGTATTATTTCCAGAATACCGGGCCAGTTAATAAATCTATTCAAACTGCGTGGTACAAATTACTTCTTTTTAGCCCTTTTTGTGATTTTATCTATTGGTATAATTATAGCTATAATACTTATTCAGCAAGGTGAGAGAAAAATACCTGTCCAGTACGCAAAACGGATTATAGGAAGAAAAGTTTTCGGCGGACAAAGTACTTACATACCGCTCAAAGTTAATCAATCTGGAGTAATGCCCTTAATTTTTGCTATATCAGTAATGCTTTTTCCGGCAACAATTTTGCAATTTGTTCCAAACAGGTGGGTGCAGTCCTTTGCTAATGCGTTAAGTCCAACTGTACAGGGTAGAATCAATCCAATTTATGTTATTACTTATAGTGTGCTTATTATTATATTTGCTTACTTTTATACTGCTATTACTTTTAATCCACTGGACACTGCAGATAATCTAAGAAAGTACGGGGGATTTATACCAGGACTACGGCCTGGAAAAAATACAGCAGATTACTTAACAAATATTTTGAACAGGATAACATTACCGGGCGCTATATTTTTAGCAATAATTGCTCTTCTTCCTGAGGTATTGATTAACTATATGGGGTTACCCTTTAGATTTGGCGGAACATCTTTGCTTATTGCTGTAGGTGTTGCTTTAGATACTATGAGACAACTTGAGTCTCAGCTTACTATGAGAGATTATGAGGGGTTTCTAAAATGAGGATAGTTTTAATTGGAGCTCCGGGTGCGGGTAAGGGTACGCAGGCAAAAGTAATTTCTAACAAATTTGGTATACCCTGTATCTCGACAGGAGATATTTTAAGAAATGAAATAAGTAAAGGGTCTGAGTTAGGGAAAAAGATAGTTAAATTTGTTGAGAGCGGAAAATTAGTTTCAGATGAAATAGTAATTGAAATAATAAAAGATATGATAAGAAGTAATAAATCAGAAAATGGATTTTTAATGGATGGCTTTCCGCGGGATTTAAAGCAGGCAAAAATGTTTTCAAGTACACTGGATAAACTGGGGATAAAGTTGGATAGGGTAATCAATATAGTTGTTGACAAAGATAAGGTTATTAGCAGACTGAGCAAGAGAGCGATCTGCAAAGTGTGTAAAAGTGTATTCAGTATTAATGAGAACAATGGGAACTTTATGAAGTGTCCGAAATGTGGAGGAGATTTAATAAAAAGAAAAGATGATGATGCGGAGGTTATTAAGCACAGGCTGGAAGTGTACGAATCTGAAACTATGCCGCTTATTAATTTTTATACTGACAGGGGACTGTTAGTAAATATTGATGGTTCAGGAGAAGAGAAAGAAGTAACAGAGAGGATATTAAGATTTCTATGATAATATGCAAATCGGCAGATGAAATAAAATTAATGCAGGAGGCTGGTAGGATTGTAGCTAAAGTTTTTTTAAAAATAGAAGAAATTTTAAAGCCTGGTATCACCACTGATTATATAGATAAGATTGCCGAAGAGATTATAATTGGTGAAAATGCTGTTCCTGCTTTTAAGGGTTATGCAGGGGGGTACGGTAAAAAACCTTTTCCCAATACTACCTGTATATCAATTGACGAACAAGTGGTTCATGGTATTCCAGGCAAGAGAGTTATAAAGGATGGGGAACTGGTCTCTATAGATATCGGAGCTAAAATAGGTGGTTTTTATGGAGATGCTACTCGAACTTATAAAGTTGGAAATGTAAGTAAGATTGCAGAAAGGCTGTGGAATGCTACCAGGGAGGCACTTGACGAAAGTATAGAGCTGTGCGTGGTTGGCAACAGACTATCGGATATCTCCAATAAGATTGAGAACAGAGCCAGGGTAGATGGCTTTTCAGTAGTTAAAGATTTTGTAGGTCATGGAGTTGGTAGAAGCCTGCATGAGGATCCCCAGATATTAAACTATGGGCCTCCCGGACGGGGACCGGTTCTAAAACAGGGTATGGTTTTAGCCATAGAGCCTATGTTTAATCAGGGCAGCAGTGATGTTGAAATACTGGCTGATCTGTGGACTGTTATGACAAGCGACAGGAAGCTTTCCTGTCACTTCGAGGATACAGTTGCAGTATTGGAAAATGGTCCTTTAATATTAACAAGAATTTAGTAGTGGTGGTAAAATATTGTGGACATACTAAAAGTTTTTTGATAATCTATCAGTTTGCGCTATTTTTACATTGAAAATATTAGCAAGGGGGTTTAAAGATTTCTAAAAAAGAAGGCATAATAGAAACCGAGGGGACTGTTTTAGAAGCACTTCCTAATGCTATGTTTAGAGTGGAGCTTGATAATGGCCATAAGGTGTTGGCGCATATTTCAGGTAAAATGAGAATGTATTATATAAAAATTTTACGTGGTGATAGAGTTAAAGTTGAAATATCACCTTATGATTTAAATAGAGGAAGAATTACTTTTAGAAAAAAGTGATTATATTTAGAATTTATATTTTAATGTTTGAATTATGGGAAGAAGATGATTGAAAGAAGGAATAAGAATGAAAGTTAGACCATCAGTTAAAAAAATGTGTAAAAACTGTAAGGTTATAAAAAGAGAAGGGAAAGTTATTATTATTTGTAAAAATCCCCGTCATAAGCAGAGACAGGGTTAAGGAGGTTTTCAGTTGGTAAGAATTTCAGGTGTTGACATACCAAATGATAAGCATATCTGCATAGCTCTGACTTATATTTTTGGAATTGGCAGGTCATCGTCAGAAGCAATACTTGACGCACTAAATATTGATAAAAGTGTGAAAGCTAAGGATCTCAGTGAAGATGAGATAGTTAAGATAAGAGGATATATAGAAAATAATTATACTATTGAAGGAGATCTTAGAAGAGAAGTAAGTCAGAATATAAAGAGACTGATCGAAATAAACTCTTACAGGGGTATAAGGCATAAAAGAGGACTGCCGGTTAGAGGTCAAAGGACTCATACAAATGCAAGGACCAGAAAAGGCAAGAGAAGAAGTGTTGGCATAAAGAAAGGTTAGCCGCAATAAAAGTTTTAGGAGGTAAATTTGGCTAAAAAAACTACAAGTAAAAGAAGAGTGAAAAGTAAAGTAAGAAAAAATATACCTTACGGGATTGCGCATATTCAATCTACTTTTAATAATACCATTGTTAATATAACTGACCCGGATGGTAATACTATTGCCTGGGGCAGCGCTGGAGGACAGGGTTTTAAAGGTTCAAGAAAAAGTACCCCGTTTGCTGCTCAAATAACTGCAACTGCAGTTGCTAGAAATGCTCAGGAGCATGGAGTTACCAGAGTAGATGTGAGAGTTAAGGGTGTAGGGTCCGGCAGAGAAACTGCTGTAAGGTCTCTACAGGCAGCTGGACTGGAAATTGGTAATATAATTGATGTAACACCGGTACCTCATAACGGCTGCAGGCAGCCTAAGAGGAGAAGAGTTTAAAAAAGTTTGAAAGAAGGGATTATAAAATAAATGACAGTAGCTAAAGGACCTGCCTGCAAGCAGTGTAGGAGAGAAGGAGAAAAGTTATTTTTAAAAGGGCAGAGGTGTTTTTCCAATAAGTGTGTATTGGAAAAAAAATCTTACGTTCCCGGACAGAGAGCTAAGAGAAGACTCATGAAAACTGAGTATTCCACTCAGTTAAGAGAAAAACAAAAAGCTAAGAGATATTATGGTGTATGGGAGAGACAATTTAGAAATTATTACAAAAAAGCAGTGAAGAAAAAAGGGATTACAGGAGAAATATTGCTTCAGTTGCTGGAGAGCAGGCTTGACAATATTGTTTATGTTATGGGTTTTGCTACATCCAGAGCCCAGGGCAGGCAGTTAATCACCCATGGGCATATTCAAGTTAATAGCAGAAAAGTTGATAAACCTTCATATCAGTTAAAAGAAGGACAGGAAGTAAGCGTTGTCGAGTCCAGTAAGGAAATAATTCCAATAATGGAGGCAAAAGAGAGCGGAGGAAGCCTGACTGTACCTGAGTGGTTGGAAGTGGATCTGGATAATCTAAAGGGGAAGGTATTGAGATATCCGGAGCGGGATGAAATAAAAGCTCCTGTTAAAGAACAAATAATAGTAGAGCTTTATTCTAAGTAATTTAAATATTCTTTTCTTTAGGAGGTAGATATAAATTGCTAAAAATGCATAAACCCAATGTGAGCATTAAGCATAAGGATGATTTTTGTGGTGAGTTTGTTATTGAACCATTGGAAAGAGGTTTTGGACACACTTTAGGTAATTCAATTAGGAGAGTTCTACTTTCATCTGTAGAAGGAGTGGGAATTACAAGGGTTAGGGTAGAAGGTGCTATGCACGAATTCTCAACTTTAGATGGGATGAAAGAAGATATGATGGAATTTATCACTAATCTTAAAGGAGTTGTTTTCAAAGTCGAAAGTGATGAACCTGTGCTGCTGAAACTTGAAAAGAGAGGTCCTGCAATCGTAAAGGCTTCAGCTATAAAATTATCCTCTGATGTTGAGATAGTAAATTCAGATGCATATATTTGCACCCTGACTAAAAAGGGGAAACTAAATGCAGAAATAAGGGTTGAAAAAAGTAAAGGTTATAAAAATGCCGAAGAAAATGTAGTGGAGGGAGAACCTATTGAAGTAATACCTATCGATACTATATTTTCACCGGTAAGATTGGTTCAATTCAAAGTTGAAAATACAAGAGTTGGTCAAATGACTAACTTTGATAAGCTTTCTATAAATATAAAAACTAACGGCAGCGTTAAACCGGAAGATGCTTTAAGCCAGGCATCTAAGATTATTAATGACTATATGGCACTTCTAATAGATTTATCCGACAAAGAAAGTAAAAACGAACCTATATTTGAAGAGATTAAAGAGGAGGATAAAGAGCAAGAATATCCTTCTATAGAAGAATTGGAACTTTCAGTAAGAGCGCATAATTGTCTTAAGAGAGAAGGAATTGATACGATAGAAAAGTTACTGGAATATAGCGAGGATGAGCTTCTTGATATTAGGAATTTTGGACAGAAATCTATTCAGGAAGTAAAAGATAAAATAAAAGAATTGGGGTTATCCTTTAAGAAAAAATAGTTAGCGGGAGAAGTAGAATATGGTAATACCTAAAAAAGGTAGAAGATTAGGCGGGAGTAGCAGCAACCAAAAAGCAATTATGAGAAATTTGACAATTTCATTATTTAAAAATGGAAAAATTAAAACAACGGTGGCAAAAGCTAAGTATATAAGAAGTTTTGTGGATAGATTAATAACGCTGGCTAAAAAGGATAACCTGGCAGCCAGAAGAAATTGTATTAGACTACTGAGTAATACTGAAGCAGTACAGAAATTATTTAATGAAATAGCACCGGGGATGTATCAGAGATCCAGCGGATTTACAAGG
>Ga0307928_10000586_pt1 | contig 27458 bp, 40 predicted proteins | sample AceLakmetagen232_FD_201815 | JGI IMG/M metagenome (GOLD analysis project Ga0307928, IMG submission 201815) | Saline water microbial communities from Ace Lake, Antarctica - #232 | ecosystem: Environmental > Aquatic > Non-marine Saline and Alkaline > Saline | place: Antarctica: Ace Lake... | reverse complement strand
TTGATTTTGAATGCTTTATTTTTAATCCACCTCTTAAAGAATCTTCATCGAGTGTAACATTAACAATATCGTTTACTGTTAGATTTGTGTCTGAATCAAAAGATAACCCCGAATTTGCCCCCAAAATACCATTAGAATTAAACTGTACTTCCGTATCACCACCTGCTGCCGAAAGGTTTCCATATATATTCCCAAAAACGCTTAAATTACCCGTGATTACTGTTTGACTTCCAGATATAACAGGAATTGTTTTGTTATTTAATGTTTGCGCGGAGTTTAATGTAACTACATTACTTATTCCAGAGCCATCTCCAAAGATAGTACCTGACACAAAAATGTTTCCAGAATTAGCAATACTTGTGGTTGTTATGTCTCCGAAAGTAACATCAGTTATATTTCCAGTTATATTTCCATTAACATTTAAGTTACCACCTACATTTATTCCTGTAGACTCTATTTGTTGAGCAAATGTAGTGCCTGATATTTCAATATTCCCTGTAATATTTTCTGTTGCAGTTTGTATATTTCCAAAATTCGCTAAATTTCCAACTGTAAGATTTGTAGTTTCGGTTTGCTGTGAAAATAATGTTCCAGATATAGCAATAGAATCACCCGTATAATGGGGAGTTAACTGTGCACCATCCCTGTCCCAAAAATTCTCTCCTGATATCTGTGCATCAACATACGCTTTATTTGCTACTTCTGAATCTTCAGATGGAGTTACTGGATATATAAGCTGGGTATTAAAAGTAGCAGAATTTCCAAATAAAGTTCCAGATATAATAAGATTATCACCGATGGTTTTATTCGTAAGTGTTTGAACTCCATCAGTTGTTACTCTATTATTATAATCAGCTTGACTCAAATGGTAGTACTGGCTAGTGGTTCCTCCTTGCAAGTTTGCTAAAGTGTTATGATCGCTTGCTGCTGCTGATACATTTCCGTATATAGTTCCTAAGACACTTAAATCTCCAGCAATAACTGTAGACGATCCCGATATCGCTGGGAGTGTTTTATTTGTTAAAATTTGCTCGCCTGTTAAAGAAACCTTGTCATTAAATGTATTCCAATCTGTAGTACTTAAATATCCAGACTGAGTTAATGTTGCTTGATTAACCTGTATTTGAGTTCCACTACCTATAACTGCATTTGTCCCACTAACTATATTTAAAACTGAACTACTAAATTCAGTTAAATCTCCTTGCGAAACTAAACCACCAATTGATAGTTTATCTAAAGTGGTAAAAGCTTTTTGTGCAGAATTATCTGCCCCAGATAAGTTTCCTGAAAAACTTCCTGTTTCTACAACAGATTGTGACGAATCAACAATACCTGTAAAGGCATCGTTTTTAGGTTTTATTTTTGCAATTAATTCTATTTCGCCTGCCATTAACTCACCACCACAGTTGTTGAACCCAGATTACTATTAGTCGACCTATAAACATAATAGTTTTCGGTAAAACCCGAAGAGTTCGTTATAGAAACAGTTTCAGGACTCATAAAGCCCCCTTCAAATCCCCCTACCGTAAAAGTTGCAGCACCTAAACGAGTAGGGTAAGAGTAAATTATATATTCATCAGCTCCAGGACTAACTGTAAATGTTTTTGATCTTGAATTTGATAACTCATTACTCGCCAAACCTTCAACATCTGCTTCACTATAAGAATCGGTTACAGTTGAAACCCCCCAATATCTACGATTATAAAAATAATAAGTTATTGTATTTGTTGGGCTATCTGTACCATCTGTTGCATGTAAAGTAAATGTTCTTGTTGAACCTACACTTGGATAAATAATAGTAGATATACTCGAAGTTGGTCCAACATATCCAATTCCAGTAAGCGTAAGACTCGCCCACCCTGTATGAGTTACATAACCACCAGTTGCTGGACCATTATTATAGGATGCTGAAAAAGAAACTGCTCCACCTGTTTGCCAAGTATTCCCAACAACTCCCTCTTCAAATACTGTTCCTGTAGAACCAGTAGTGCAAGTAAACGAGGCTATTGAAAAAGTAAACGATTGACCTTCTACTGCTATTACCCACTCAGAGCCATTAAATTTTAATATACTGTTTTTAGTTTCTCCTGAAGTGTCTACATCTGATAAGTCATCTAAAACACTTATAGTATTACCACCAAATATTGTTCCCGACACAACGAGATTACCGGTAATAGTTTCAGTGGCAGTTGTGATGTTACCAGAATTTGTAATACTCTCTGTATTAACATTTGTAAAATCTATATCACCAATATTACCATTTATTGTTCCAAAAACATTGAGATCCCCTGTAATTGTAGTTGATCCCGATATTGTAGGCATATCTTTATTTGTTAAAGTCTGAATATCTGATGTTCCTACAACATTTCCGGTAACACCATGAACAGATAAAGATACTATATGTTCGTCTAGCTTTATGCCATCATTTGTAATATCTCTTCCGTTTATACTTCCACTAACTATTGTCTCGCCATTAACTGTTAAATTATTAGCTATTGTCAAAGATTCAAAATTAAGGTCTGAAATATTACCATTTATACTGCCAAAAACACTTAAGTCTCCAGTAATTGTGGTAGAACCAGATATAGTAGGAATATCTTTATTTGTGAGTGTTTGAGTACTATCGGTTAAAACAATAGTATCGTGTTCAGTTTGTGTTAGATGATATCTTTCTGTTGAAGAACCACCTTGTATTCCAGTGAGATTATTATGTTCAGTAGTTATGTTGCCACCAAAAATAGTTCCAGAAATTATTAAATTTCCAGTAACTGTTTCAGTAGCTGTTGTAATATTTTCAGAATTAATTATGTTCTGAGTATTTACATCAGTAAAATCAATATCGCCAATGTTACCATTTATATCGCCAAAAACATTTAAATCACCAGTAATAACTGTTGTGCCTGAAATAGCGGGAATATTTTTATTTGTTAATGTCTGTTCATTTGCTGTTCCAACAACTGCCCCTGTCGCTCCATGAGCAGCAGTCGCATCAATGTGACTATCTAATGTTGTTCCGTCGGCTGAAATATCTCTGCCATCTATCGTTCCGTCTATAAACATAGAACCAGAAATAGTTATATTATCTGAATTTGTAATTGATGTAGTAGTAATGTCTCCAAATGTTACGTCGGTTATATTTCCAGAAATATTTCCCGTTACATTTAAGTCCCCACCAATATTAATTCCTACTGATTCTAATTGCTGAGTAAATGTAGTGCCTGATATTACTAATGAATCAGTTTGAGTATGCGGAACTAATTGATCTCCAGTTTTATCCCAATAGTTTTCTCCAGAAACCTGAGAATCTACATATGCTTTATTTGCAACCTCCCCATCTTGAACAGGCACTGGAGAATAAATTAATTGTGTATCAAACGTTGCACTACTTCCAAACACTGTACCAGAAGAAATTAAATTTCCAGTAATAGTTTCTGTAGCAGTTGAAATACTCGTAGTATTTGCTATTGAATTAGTGGTTATATCACCAAATGTAGAATCTGTTATATTTCCTGAAATATTTCCAGCTACATCAAGATTTCCAGAAACATCTATTTCTTGCCCAAATAAAGTTCCTGATACTACAGGACTTAACAAAGTTTTATTAGTTAGTAGTTGAGAATCAGTTGTACCAACAATACTACTGCTTGTTCCATGAACACTTAAGGTAGAACTTATGTGACTATCTAAATCTCCTCCTGAAACTACTTTATCTCGTTCATCTGATAATAAATGATATCTTTCAGTAGAATTACCACCCTGTAAGCCTTCAAGATTATTATGTGTTGCTGTTATTCCAGATATATTACTTAATCCGCTGCCATCGCCAAAGTAAGTTCCAGAAACAATTAAATTATTTGAAGATGTAAGTGTATCAGTTGTTATAGACGCAGTATTAGTAATACTATTTGTGGTAATATCACCAAAAGAAGTATCTGTAATATTACCTATCAAATTCCCAGATGTTGTTATATCACCAATTGTAAAAATTGATCCAGAAACTACAGAGTTTCCCGCAATAGTAAGATTGCCAGTTATTGTACCTCCGCTAGCAGGCATTGCTCCTACTTGAGATGCTGTGGTTTGATGGGGGTTATCTAGTCTGGATTCATGAGTACCCTTAACTATAAAGCGATTATATTCCCAATAATATCCACTAGATATAGATGATCCAGTAAATTTGATATCATAATTTCCTTCAGTAACACTTGTAATATCCCATTTACCAGTGATATCTGTAGTTAATGTATATAATGGACTTGTTGTTGTACCAACAGTGTATAATTCTACGGTTATACTTGGCAGACCATTTCCAAACTGGTCCACCACCAAATTTTTAGCCATTTATTATCCTTTAATTAATGGAGAAATTGTTTTTTGACTTAATGCTGCTTGAATAGGTTTTCTTAATTTATTAAATTCTTCACGATTCTCAGTGTACATTCTATCTGAATACTGTGATATACTTTCATGTTTTTGTATCTTATTGTAGTCAACCGTAAGTTTTTTTAACATTTTAATTGTTTTCCTTTATTTTTACACTACTAGAAACGCCAGGATAGCTCCTAATGAACTTTTATTGAAAATTTATAGGTATCTATATCTTTGAATAAAAAGAAGTCACAAAATTAATATTGAGGTATTTTAACTAGGACAAAAGCCCCATTTTTGTTTAAAATAGACTTTTCCCTTTATGTATGCAAATTCATATAACTTTGCATTAGTGTTACATTCATCAGTAAGTTTCCAATTATTTCCTTTTCCACTACTACCCTCGTCATGTTTTATAATGCTTGTAAATGTTGATTTTTTCGGGATCTGATATCTATTTAATCTTTCTAAAAAATCAATATCTTCCATATAAGCTGGATAAAAGTTTTCATCATAATATCCGACTCTGTCTATTACCCATCTCGGTATCATAAAAAAACTATTACAAAGACCTTCCCATTCTTCATCTCTAATCTGAAAATCTTTATAATCTTGTTTGAAACATCTTAGTGTATCAATTGCAGTAACATAACCATAATTTGTTTTTCTTGCAAAACTTAGAAGATTATCTATTGTATCTTTTCTACAAACAATATCGTTATTAGTAATTAGTATATATTTTGCATCACAAGATTTTATTCCCTGATTATATGCCACACTAACGCCACGATTCTTATTGTTTCTAACTACTTTTATTTTTATGCAATTTTTCAATTCTTTCCTTAAACTCTTTCCATTTGTCTGTATTAAGGCTTACATCGTCTGGTAATGGAAAATTCATATCTTTTTTTGATATAGCGACAACATTTGGGTTTAATATTCTCGCAAGTTCTAATATGCTTTTTCGTGAGCCTGCAATATGAAAAATATTCTCTTGATTTCTAAAATACCTATAACTGCGATATAGTTCCTGAAAATTCTCTATCATGAAAGATATCTCTTTGACTATAAGAGGCATATAATCTGCGGAAGTATAAACATCTTCAAAGGCACTCATGTATGGCCATTTTTCTGGTTTGAAACTCGTTCTTATAACTAATGACTTGTGGTAGTATTGTCTTACTATAATTTCCCCAAGAAGTTTGGTCAACCCATAATAGTTGAAAGGGCCAGGAATATCCTCTTCCTTATAATTTCCTTTTTTACCATCAAACACGTAATCACTACTTATAAAAAAAAGGGGCAATCCATATCGCTTACACACATCCACGACATTTCTTGTCCCTTCAACATTAGCAAAATAGCATTTTTCTTTTTCTTGCTCTGCTTTGTCTACTGCCGTATAAGCCGCCGTATGAATTAGCAAATCTATACTGTCATATTCATGATATAATTTTTTAATTACATTATAAACATTTTCTCTGTTAGTTATTTCAATATCTTTATGTAATAATGGAATTATATTGAAATTTTCATTACATTGTTTAATTATTTCTTTACCAAGTCTACCAGAACTACCCGTCAGAATAAAATTTAGTTTATTCATCTCTATAAATACACGGGTCTATTTTTTGGATTTACGAGATGTTCTTCTATTCTTCTAAAGGTAAAATCTGGAAAATGTTCTTGAATTTCTTTTTGTCTTTGAATGTCTTTTTCTAAAAGATTACCATTTTCATCAAAATGACGTTTTTCATCACACTCTATAATTAGCTTCAAGTCAAAATTTATATAATCTGGAAAATACCAAATGTTTGGAATTTCATACTCTCCGCCTCCGTACATTGCGTAGATACCCTTAGTATTATTTTGTTCAGCACAATGTATAACTAAATCTATATCCCTCACTTCTTTTAATAATTTCTCAAAATAGCTAATAAATTCAAATTTGTCAGTAATATCACAATTATCAATATCTATACCGACGAAGTCGAGTTTATCATTCTGTTTTATTATTTCTTTAGCTAATCTTCCACGGTTACCAGTAATGATAATTGACACAACAAATCCCCTATCTAGGCGGTGGATTCTCTGACTTAGCTTTTTCTTCAGGAGATAAACTAACAGTATCTCCGTCTATTTTTTCAAATGGAATATTATTTTCTCCAGCTATCTTTTTAAGATTCTCTAATGTTCCATCCGTACTACCGTTATCTACAATAATGAGATCATATGGTTCAGATACTTTTATACTTTCAATCATACGCTGAGTCATTGACCAACAGTTTAGACAAGGACAGATAATACTTAACTCTTTTTCCATTTTTACTCCTTCACCACCCTAATTTAATTCCATACTTATTTTCCATATATTTTCTGTTCTTAAATAATCTTTCCGGACTATTACTATTTATTGTTTTTTGAGTAGCTCCGTGTTCGTGCTCAATTATCGCAGGAATATAAGCTCTTGCTTCTTTACCTAATAAACCGGCTCTATGTAACATATCCCTATCTTCATCATTACCTAATTCAAAATTCTCATCGTAATAGCCAACCTTATTTATAAACTCTCTAGAAATAATAAAACAGCTATTACAGAGTCCTTCCCACCATTCATTTTTTATATCTTTAACAATTTTCCAATTTCTATTTTTATCTACAGCAGTTATATATCCGTACTTTGATGCTTTTATAGCTTTTAATAACTCATTTATTGTCTGTGGATAAAAATAAACATCGTTGTTTGAAATTAAATTATAATTTGAACCGAATTTTAAACCTTGATTTATAGCAATAGGAAAACCTTTATTTTCCTTATTATAAACCACTATAATCTTTATACAGTTATTTAATAGCCCCATCTTTTTTTCTTTGCTTCATAATAACTAAGATTTCTACCCATTGTTCCAGCCCAGTTGTGATGCTTCCATTCTGAACCTCCTTCCAAATTCTTTGCTGTTCCATTATGTTCATGTATTACTTTAGCATTAAATATTCTATCTCTATTTATTCCATATACATCCATTCTTAATCCCATTTCTAAATCTTCACCCCTAGCTGGAAAAAAGAATTCATCAAAATAGCCCACTTTATCTATCATAGACTTAGTTAACATAAAACAAGACCAGAAAACCTGCTTATCAGATCCATCTCTTTTATCTTCATGATTAGCTGAAACTAAACCATTATTCTCTCTATTTGTGATCAATAAATTATCTATACAGTCTACGTCGAAAAGAATATCGTTGTTTGTTATAAGCATATAATCAGTTAAAGAAACTTGCATCCCCTGATTCCACGCCCGCGCACAACCAAAATTAGAAGGATTCTTAATAACTATGACTTTTTGGCAGTTTTTCAATATACAGCCCTTATATATTTATTATTTTTTTTAATTATCTATCACAGAAATGAACCGATTTTAATACCAAATTTGTTATTATTATCTATAAAGTTATAAAATAACCCTATGTCAGTATTACGGAGCATAGGTAAAAAGTCATATACATCCCTTTCTACACTCATAGAAAGATGATTTGCTCCGCCATTAATACTTATTCCATATTTGTCATATCTTGCTACCTGTATTCCTATTACTGGTTTTATCTCCGTTGCCGCTATACCTGAAATGTTTAATAACATAGGAAAAGCCCACTTTCTTGAATTTACAGATATGGCATCACTACTTGATGTAGTTATAGTTGTAGTGCTTGAAGGATTCATATGTATTATTTGTGTTCCTGTAGACGTTGTCATATATATTATTCTTTCTTTTTCTTTTACTACTATTTTTACTTTATCATTTTTTGCCAAAGCAATACTAACATCAGTTATTTGAACCGCATTTTGCATTAACTTTTCGGAAAGCATATCTTTAAACTTATAACTTATACCCATCCAAGCAACTAAACAAACCAAACCTATTATTATTATCTTTTCTATATTCATTTTACAAACACTCCATTTTCAAAATGATATCCCTTTTTTAAATAATATTCATTCACTTCTTTATCCCATCTTGGGTGTGTCATCATATTTTCAGGCCATGGCCCAAGATGCTGTGTAGCCATGTGAGCCCCATAACTTGGCGGATTGTTCATTTCAAACTCTATATCTTCTATAGGTCTTAAATGTCCCTCATCTGTTAATACTTTAAATGCCCAATTCCTATCTTCTTCAGTTACTATTGTTCTACCGGCACCTCGCATACTATAACAAATATATTTCATCCAATACGGGTATAATCCTTTACTTGGACAAAGATGATAACAGGTTATTCCACTATCTCCACCTGTTAAAGTTTGTCCATTAGCTTCACATACATAACTTTGGTTTTTCATATATCTTCCCGGTTTATATTTAAATACTCTTGCTTCTGATCCCATTGTGAAAGACCATCTTAATAGTCTAAAAAAGTGTCTAAAGTTAACTCCCCATATATCACACTGCATTTCATTGTTGTCTAACCTTTTTCGTAAATCAATTAAGTCTTTGTCAAGATAAAGTTCATTCGCCAACACTTCAAATATGTAAGTTGGATTATGTCTTTCACCAACATATTTAAAACCGTAAGGCTTCATATCATCAAAGTTATTTGAATAAAATAAACTATGAACAAACTCTATCTTTTTCTGAGGATCTTTATCTTTTATATACCTTTCAATTTTTTCTTTAGTTCCATCAATAGAATTATGTTCAGGTGAAGTAAAGAAAAAAGTAAATGGCATAGATCCCATAAATATTGTTATAGTATCAGCAAAATTATAGATACCGTCAAGAGTTGTTTCTATAAAATCCACATCATTCATAGCATACATTACAACACTAATCTTACTCATCTTTTTCTCCTTTTAGTTTTATAGAGGCTGGTAGTGTTTTTACCACGACCTACCAGCCCCCATTATCAATTATCTTTCGAGTTCCCCAAAGATTTATTTGTTACTATTTATATCATATTTGATATGATAACCCGACTCTTACTAAAGAATTTCCAACATTATCGCAACGGTATTGTGCTGTCAAATTGTCCACCATTGCTTTTACATCGTGCAGGCTGCCATTTGTGTAAGCAACATATGTTCCTTCAACACTAATAGCTCCTACTTTTATACCAGTCAACTGAAAAGATGCCGCTTGGGAATCATTAATTATCGGCAAATCAAGAACATCAACAGTTCTGATAGGCTCTCCAGTTTTTGTATAATTTCCCGTTACCGTATCACCGGCAACATTCAAACCAAGACCCCAAAGATTAAGATTCGTTGTTGCTCCAAATTTGTTAGTATCCCCTGCCACACCTCCACGAAGTCCAACTGTTAATCCGTTGATTGAAAGTTTAGTGGAAGCTTCTACTTTTTGTGTATCGCCAGCTACACCATTCCTCAAATCATAACCTGCTACTTGAGCAGTTACTGGGCCTAAGGTTACAGGTAATGCAATAGATATTTCATCACTTATTACATTTCCAGCTAAATTGGTAGCTAACGATTTAGCTCCAACGGTAGCACCTAACAATGACAACTCCAAACCGTTATAATTTCTATTTACAACCGCCCCATTCATATCAAATTGTTGCCCAGGTCCCAATGTTACCTTGGTACCTATAACACTAAGTAGCTTGCCTTTTACTGACAAATCTACTATGTTGGAATTCAAAATTGTATTTGTTCCCAACAGTACATTAAGAGTATCAATATTATACTCAAAACAGCCCACACTATCACCATAAATAACTCTTACGTCATAATTTGTAAGAGAATTGCCAAGATAATTCGTACCTCTTGCAGTAACCGAACCGTTGGCAAATGCAACTCCGCAGGTCAGTGCAAGAATTGCCAAACATACCAAAAATTTCCGCATTATTTTTTCTCCTTTATTTTTTATTCTACTTTCCACTTTTAATTTTCACCTCCTTGCTGTTTATTTATTTCATCAAATATCCATTCCATTGTAAAAATATATTGTTTCCAGGGAGGAACCCCTTTATAAACATAAACCAAATCAGCTATCTTTTTTGTTTTTCTATACTTCCAATAATATTTTTTTGTTGCTATTAATTTATATGTTGCATCAATATTATCAGAAATAGACTTATACTTTATTTTTCCGCTTCCAATACCAGTCAGATTATTAGTATACCGCAAATATCTTTTACCAAATGTACTCTCACAACCAGCAATTGCAACATAAAGACGATAATCCAGCCCATACTTTTCAGAACACTCTACAATTTGGTGCTCATAACCTATCAAAGGACTGAAAGGGTATTTCAATAAAAACTTTTCTATTTTATGTACTTTAATTTCGCTTGACACTTCAGCTGTTGACGCTATTGATATACCAAGCATCATAACAATCAAAAGTAAGGCTATTAAGAATTTTTTCATAATTTGTTACCTCCTCATAGGGAACCCTTCACTTACTTTTAGTTGTTAATTTATATAAATAATTTTTCAAGTTTATCTAGCGCCTGTCTATTCATTAAAAGACAAGACAGACTTAAATCATTAAAATCTTCTTCTTTTAATTCTTTAATAAGATAATCATTATCACAGTTTCCTGCTGTAAAAAAATCTATTTCTTTATGTTCTTCCGCCGTATTATACAAACTCTGTATACAACTTGGATGTAATTTTATATTACTGTCTATTGCAATAACATACTCTGAATTTGAATCAAAGCCCATTCTAATTCCTTGATTAATTCCTAACAGATATCCTTTATTTCTTCCATTTCCATAACACATAAACTCAACACAATTCTCATGAATATCTTCTTTTCTTAATTTAAAAATATATTCTATACACCCGTCACTTGAATCATTATCTATAATAACAAAATTAAATGGCACTTCTATTTTACTTTCTTTTATGCTCTTTAAAAAATCTTTCACATCACTTAAATTATTAAACGTAACTGTGCAAACTGTAAACCTACTAACTACTCTACTTACCATAACAAACCTCCTCTAATCTATTTGCCATAATTTTGGGCATTTATCATTTAATAATGGCAACTTATAAGTTGTCCATTCTTGTGCCCCTTGCTCTTTTGCCCAGACAATAGATTTTTTAATACCTTCTCTTAAACTTGTCTTTTCTCTAAATGATAGAAGTCTTTCAGATTTCTCTGTTGAACACCAAGCCTCAGCAACTTCCTTAAATCTATCAGGTAAATATTCTACTAAACATTTCTTTAAGTCTTTTATATCTCTTGTTTCAAAAAATTCTTGAAGAACAATATCACACAATTCATTTAATGTATATTCTTTTGAACCACCAATATTTATAATTTCCCTATTCAATCCTACCTGAAGACCACATTTAATATATGAATCTATACTATCTCCGATATAACTAAAAGCTCTTTTATGTGAACCGTCTCCATAAATATATATTTTTTCTTTTCTTAAAAGCGAATTAATCCATAGCATAACAACATTTCTATACTTATCAGACATTGATTGTCCCTCGCCATAAACATTGTGTGGTCTAGCTATTACATACTCAAAATCATGTGCGTCAGATAAATCCTTGATAGAGTCTTCCATAAAAACTTTACATTGAGCATATAAATCTACTGGCTTTTTTGGCATATCTTCTGAAAAAGGAACTAATTGGCTACCATAAACTGCCATACTTGAAAAAAGTACAAATCTTCTAAAAGATTTAGCCTTTATGCAAGCCTCTAATGTATTAGTATAGGTAACTATATTCCTATTAACCATATTAATTGGATCAAAATGTGAAGCCCCTTCTCTGGCTGTAGCCGCACAATGAAAAACTACTTCTGGATTTTCACTTAAAATTACAGCTTTTGTTTCATCACCATCACATAAATCGAAGTTATAAAAGGACATATCTTTCTCACACTTATTTTCCATCAGCCATTCAAGATTCTGATCCCCACCTGAAAAATCGTCAATACCAATAACTTTATGCCCAGATTTTAGTAGTTTATCACATAGATGTGTACCAATAAAACCAGCATTGCCAGTAACTAATACCTTCATTGTTTTTCCTCTTCCAGTTCGCATTCTGCGGAACAATTAGGCTTTTCTCCTTCCGCCCCATTATTTTCTTCAATCTTGTTATCTATCCTCTTAATTCTCTCAATCTGATCCTTTGAAAGAAATGTATCTACAACCAATGGTTTGGCTTCGACAGCGAATCCGTCATAAACTTCATACCATTTTCCCTCTTTGTATACCAACATTGCTTGCTTATCTACTTTATTCAAATCAATCAAATACATTTTTACTCCTCCTTTGTTATTGCCCAAGGAATTTCTTCCCAATCCTGAATTTTTCGTATTCTTAGATTTTCATTCCACATCTTTTCTATAAATGAAACATCCACATCTAATTCTTTTGCCCTACCTATTAAAGCATTGATATCTTTAGGCAGGCACTTTCCCCCATACCCACGCATTGTTGTAACTTCAAAATAATTTTTTAATGTGTTAAATCGTCTATCTTCTGATACTAACTTTGCAACTTCCTCGTAACTAATTTCCAATGCTTTACATATATCAAACATAACATTATTAAAAATAACAATATTACCTAACATTGCATTAGCAAAATACTTAACCATTTCTGCAGTTGTAGGATCCGTTCTAAATATCTTTGTTCCCGGAAATCTCTTTGTGTATAGTCCCAGCAATCTTAAAGCTACTTGAGCATTAAGTGCCCCTATAATTGTCCTATCCGGGATCTTAAAATCTTCTATATATGTTGATTCCCTTAAAAACTCTGGATTAAAAGCAAAATGAGTTTTGGGATATTTTTTTTGGTATTCTATTGTTGTTCCAGGAACCACAGTAGATTTTATAACAATAATTTTATCAGTATTGTCAGTAAATTTTGTTATCTTTTTAATATTCTCATCTATAATTGATAAGTCTATTTTACCAACACTAAAATTAAACGGGGTTGGAAGACAAATAAAAATTATAGAACTATTTTGACAAACACTATCTAATGTATCTGATTGTTTGTATTTATCGTAAATTTTTACATCACAAAAATCTCTAAAACCCTCATAAAAAGCCTCTCCAACTATACCAAACCCACAAATACCAAGCGTTTCATCTAATTTCATTAATCATTCCTTCCACTCTACAAGTTCTAATTCTTTTGGCTCGTTATATATCGCCCAATTTTTACCCCGCACAAAACATTTAGCCTGCCAAGCTCCCTTATTAGCATTGCTAAAATGTTTTACCCTAATATCTAATCTTTTTCCTGGAAAATTACCAATATCATTTGGTGCAGATTGAACATGGTGAACTTGATCCTTACCCCCAAAAACGTATCGTGGTAAAACATTGTTCTTCCACAAACGCATTACATCCATCATTCCCCCTTTCCAAGCACCATCATTTCTATAGTGCGTGAAACATTCCCAAAAATGATATATCGGGAATCTATACCAAACATTCGTTGGATCACCCATAAGATTATCTATTTCACTAAACATCTTATCTTCAAATATTTCATCTGCGTGAGTAAGCATTATCCATTCTGGGTTATATTTTTTCCTCACAATATCTATTATATGATTTCTTGTATTAGCCCCACCCCAGTAGTTTCCCCAAAAATGAACTTCCACTTTACTATTTAAAAGCTTTTCATAAACTTCTTTTGAACATGACTCAACTAAACAAACAATATGAGCATTATATTTTTTATAGTGCTCTAACCACATATCCATAAACCACTCATTTAATCTATCTAATAAAAATACAATACATAGCTTTTCTCTCATAAATACTCCTTACTTTTTATATTTTTTTATATTTTTTTATATTTTGTAATTTATCATCGCAGCTTATATCACACGTGCCGCAATCTCTTCCATGTGATTTACAATAATTATATTTATCTTCTTTTTGTTGCTTATGAAATAATTCTAATTGTTCGTGCATATTTTTTCCTACGAGTTTATATTCATGTTTAGTAAAAAACTCAGAATCTCCCATATATTATCTCCTTATGTTAGAATATCACCATTTTTAATTCTTCCAGTATATTCCAAAATCATTAAATATCTATTATCAGAAGTTTTAACAATCGGTATTCCTCTTTGTACGTCAATTACTTTTCCAGATTCTACATCATATTGATATCCATCTGCTTCTTGAGCTTTCCATATAATAACTTTATTTTCTTTATTAAAACAAAATGCGCCTAAACTGGGAGATGAGTTTCCGCGAATGAAACAAAATAATTGCCTAGCTGGTTTTTTCCAATCTATTTTACAATCTTCAGAAACTATTTTAGGCGCATAAGTAACTTTATAATCTTCTTGTTTCATCCTTCTAGCCTTATTAAACAATATATTTTCTATGGTACTTATTAGTAAACGGCTTCCAATATTATTGTTTTTTTTAATTATATCTGTTAACTTAATATCATTATTTATATGATATTTATCCTGTATTATAATATCCCCTGAACCTATATCATCATCTATATGATGAATAGTTATTCCGATCTCTTTTTCATCATTAATTAATGCCCAATTTATAGGATTTTCACCTCTATACTTAGGTAAAAATGAATCATGAATACTTATAGCAGCTAATTTATAATATTCATAATCTTCTCTTTTTATTGTGAAGGGCCAAGAAATATTTATAAGTAAATTCTGATCACTGGCAATAAACCTTATATTGTTATTTTTATTTAGTCCCTCTACATCTATATCATTATCACTAGCTAATATAGCAAGATTTTTATAATCATAACCTTCTGGAACTATAATATAATCCGGTATAAGACTTTTTTCTATAAGTCTCTCTAAACACACTAAGGCTTTATCATCCCAACCCAATAACACTATTCTCGGTTGTTGCATTTATTAAAACTTTCTATATAGTGTTTATAAGAAAATTCACAGTTCATTTTATTGCAATTATTCCTTCGAAAGTATACCAAGTAAAAAATGTATCTATTTTTTTAAATCCTGCGTTGCGAAGTATTTTCTTATTGTCTTCAGATGTTTGTGGAACTAAAACTCCCCTTAATGACCTTTCTTTTTCTAGAATTTCTTCTGCAGAAAACCCAACATTAGCCTTATAATCTTTGTATAGACTGGAAAACATACTATCAGAAAATGAATTTTCACATAATATCTTTTCCACAAACATAAATGCACCGTTAGGTGCAAGACTATTATAAATAGAATTTATCAACTGCTGCCTTTTGTAAACCTGTATGAATTGTATAGTAAACGCCGATAAAATAAAATTAAAATATAAATCGTTAGTAACAAAAAAAATCTACACAATCACATAATCTTATATGTATATTACTATTATTCTTAAATCTATCTATAGTCTTATTAACCATGCTTTCAGAATTATCTATACCAGTAATATTTATTAGTTTATCACCATGGCGTATATTTATATTGTTTACAGTTTCCCCCAAGGAACACCCTAAATCCAAAACTGCACTACCATCAACACAGAAATAATCAGATAACTCCAATATAATTTGCTGGAATTCATTATATGCAGGAATACTTTCTTTAATATGTCTATCAAAAATATCTGATACGCTAGTATCAAATTTCCAACTTTTTGTAATCTTATCAACTTTCATATATATAATTCTCACCTACCGCAATTATAGTACATTGTTTTCTTATTTTTAAATCAATAGCTTTAACATCAATATTACTAAAATACTTCTTAAATATTGTTGTGAAATCATCTTCTTCAAATGCATATAAATGTTTCTGTTCATAAGAAAAATTTATGTTTGGTGTAGTTATTATTATTTTCCCGCCCTTCTTAAGAAGATTTATAGCAAACATTATATATGGTATCGGGTTTTCAAGATGTTCAATAACCTCTATTAGTGTAATAGTGTCAAACTTAATTCCGAAATCAATATCATAAAAGTCCTTTATTTTTTTAAACGCGGCCTTATCACCGATATTTTTTTTAGCAATATCCAATGAAAAATTACCAATATCAACACCATACAATTTAGTATCTTTATACTTTTCGGTTATATAATAAAATAATCCGCCATCGCCACAGCCTATATCCAAAATGGAATCGCCATCTTTAAATTTTGGCAATATTTCTGCATAAATTTCTTTTCTGCTATAAAATGGCCATTTTCTGTTATTATCATATCTATCAGTCCAACAATAATCCCAAAATTTTTCATCATTCAAATTCCATTCTTTGATTTGCTCGTTGTGCATCAATACTTTCATCTACTTACCTTTCTTAATCCTTGCAATACCAAGTATTTGCGATTTAGGTCTTGATGGAACATCTAAAATTTCTATTTTAACATCTTCAAATATTTTATTAAGTAATCTATTAAAATCTTGTTTATCAAAACAATAAGTATGCATTCTATCATAATTAGACTGATCTGTAACCGAAGATAATAATAATTGTCCATCATCAGTTAAAAAACTTGTTATGTAGTCTAAAAAAATTTTAGGAGCATCTGTGTGTTCTATTACTTGATGACATATAATAATATCAAATTTTCGATTTGTAAATTTTTCTAAATTTTTAATTGCTTGACACTTAATTCCATATTTTTCTTTTGCATATTGAATACCATAATCACTTATGTCTACTCCATATTCATCAATATTTTCAAAATGATCTTTAATATACTTCAAATAAAATCCATCACCACAGCCAATTTCTAATATAGAGCAATTGTTTTTTATATATTTTAAACTCGCTACTTCATAAATATGTAAATCGCCATTTCCTTCGCCTGTCGTTGTTATATTGCGTAGACCATTATTAGTAGATAATCTATGTTCCCATTTACTATTCCATTCTTCTTTGGTATTATTATTTATATTACACACTTTTTTCATTTAGTTGCTTCCACGCATAAACCATATTTATTATTAGGCCACTCCACTGATTCTGGTTTATTACACATATAATCAACCTCAACAGTATTAAAAACTTGTTTTAAGAGATGTAATATAGTAGCCTTTGTAAATATATCTTTATGTAATTGTGGCTCATCTCCTGCTGCACCCAGTATAATTCCCCATGCTATATCTATACCTTTACAATCGCCTCTCATATTATCAAACTCGCCTTTTTGATATTGAGAAATTGCCACTTCAAAATCTGGAAGCCACAATATTTTTGCTTTTCCGCCAACTTTTAGTTTTTTATGCCAATCTCTTAATATATCTAATTGTTGATATCTATAAAAATGTTCAAATCCTGCCTCTATAAGTATTTCATCTATTGAATCACTAGAATATGGTAATGGTTGAGAACAGTCCCATTGAATATCTCCAGCACCCATTCTAATATCAATATTTATATATCCATCATGATGTTTTCCCCCACAACATAAATTTAATTTCATAGTATTTTCCACGCTAGAAAATTCTTTAAATTTCCACCAACGACAATAACTTCATAACCCTTTTCTAAAAAATATTCTTTTGATAGCTGTATTGAATGCTTTTGTAATAGATTAAACCTATATCCATCATTAAAACCTGACATTTTCTTATAAGCATCAGAATTGAAATTTTCACATTCTATTATATCTACTGGTGTTGTATGTACCACTAATTTCCTTGCAATCTTTTCCATATCTTCGACTAGTTTATTGCATTCTTCTTTTGTGTACAGATGTTCTATAACATCTAATTGAACAACAGCATCGAATGATTTTTCACCAAGCTCCAACATATTTCTCAGATCCATACATTTAAATTCACAATATTTTGAGGCAACTACCCCTATTTTTTCAAAAGCATCTATCCCAGTTTTGCGTTGAACTTCAAATTCTCGTGTTATAGAACAATCATGACAATTATGAACAAATATCCCTGAAGCTAAGGCAAAATTATGATATTCATTAATTGTTAAACAATACACGGGCTGTTTTTCTACTGCCAATTTTTTTATACTGGTAATTTTATGATTTTTACAAAATCTTTTATGCGAGCTTAGTGCCATTGCATTTTTAAATACTTTCTCGCACTGGTTGCATTTAACTTTTATGGGATGATATTTATTGTTGTGCGCTTTTAATCCAAATCCCCCGACAATCATTCCACATTCAGAACAAGTAAATTTTCTTTTTTTTATTTGATTCAGTCCTTTGTTTTTTAGCCACTTCTGTACTATTATATCTATACATAATTTCTTTAGGGCATTCTTTGTTTGTTTTTTTAAGTGTTTCTGAGCTTTTTTTTCTTCCTTTTTCACTCTTATTATACTTAGTAAGTTGTTTGATTCCATTTTCTCTATTTTGTTTCATACGTTCAGAATTTTTATCTAATCCTTTTATATAATGTCCATGTATTTCAAAATGTTCTTTCCACCCAACTCTTTGGATATTTATTGGATTATTATTATATTTATTAAAATCTTTATGATGACGAATACATTTAGATTTTTCTAATTTACAAATATTATTTTTGCTATTATAGTTGTCTGATAAATAATGAACAAAATCCCATAAATTAGTATTTGGATTATAAACTATTAAATATTCGTCTGTTTTTGTAGTATATCTAGAATTGATTAATTTTTTATCAATGTTTTTTGATTTTTTTATATATAGTGGCATAAGGGACTGGCCTGCGAATAAATTTCTGGCTTCAACTTGTTTTCCGTCTCTTGTATAAAATATATGATCTTCCGTACATTTTATTTTTTCATTGTTATCTAGGACTATTTCTATTAATTTATCTACTTTTTTAATCTTTCTTGGGTTTAATATTTTAGAAATAACAATATTATTATTTTCATCTAATGAATAACAAAAATTTTCTTTTCCCTGCTTATCCTCTTTGATAAGTTCAAGAAATGATAAATCCCTCCCATCAGTTAGTCTTACTTTAGTGTCGGCAGTAAAACAACCAACATCCAATAGACTTGTACAACTACTATTTTTCAATAAATTCTTAATCGTTTGCTTCCAATCGATATTAATACCCTCTTTTTTTTAATATTTCTCTATTATGACATAATAATTCATTAAATTCTCTATAATCGCTTATATTTTTAATTGTTACTATTGTCATTTTACTTATATCTCTCATCTTTTAAAATTCTATCTAATAAATACTGTTGATGTTTTTTCAACATATATTTTTTATTTAACCTGAATATTTCATCTATCTCTTGATTAGTCCAATATCTATAAACTGTTGAACTTCCCCAATGCATTGATTCTGGTAAATCTATTCGCATTATTTTATAGCCAAAAGAATTTGCACGAATACCTAATTCAGTATCTTCCATTAAATAAGGCCAAAAATAATCATCTAAATAACCATGATTTTCAAAAAAACTCTTTCTAATCATCACACAATTTACGCTTGTACTATCGGCATATGGTGCATTCCATAAAGATCTTGACATTCCATCTAAACCTATTTGTGTTGTTTCTGGACTTGTTATTACGACTTTTTCGTCATCTAACATAGGTTGTTGTAATAATTTTAAGAAATTTGGAGTCTTTATAATATAATCATCAGATACAATACAAATATATTTTCCTCTTGCTATCTTTAATCCACTATTCCATCCGGGAGCAACACCAAAATTTTCATTATTAAACACTAGTCTCATCGGCTTATGTAAATGGGATATATTAAATAATATTTCTTTATGTTGTTTACTACTTCCATTATCAACTATAATTAATTCGTAGTTTTCATTAGTGGCATTATTTAATATTCCTGGAATAGTGTCATTTACTAACATCTCTGTAAGATTTTTATGTTGTAATCTTTCATCTTGAGGAATATCTTTCTTATTTACTTCTGGTTGATCTGGAACACTCGTTAATATGATGATAGAAAATTCATAGTCAGCAAATTTTTTCTTTTCTTCAATTATATCTCTCATGAAATTTCCTTTGATTCATTCCATGTACACTTTCTATTTAAAAATTCTTTATGCTTTTCCATCATAATTCTTCTATTCCTATCCCACATACTTTGCGTGCTCGACCTTGGCCATACAGAAGAATTATCATCTCTGGGATTCTTTCTTGTATGAACACTTCTTTGTCCTAAATGAACATCTCCGGGTAGCTCCACTTTCATAACACAATAACCAGCTTCATTAAGTTGTATACCTAAACTCATATCCTCGCCCATATATGGCCATATATCCTCATCTATATAACCTATTTTTTCTAATGCTGAACGTCTTAACATAAGACCATCTAATGCTGCCGCTGTGACAAAAGTTCCTTGAACATCCGGAAAAGGTTGGCCATCACAATTACTATTACTTCTTGCAACTCTATGACTTGTACATGCTATCTTATCATTAACTTCCATCGGCTGACTCATTTTTCTTAAAAAATCAGGAGTCCCTACTAAGTAATCACTTGCAAATCCCGCTATATATTTACCCCTACATTGTTTAAACATTGAATTCCAACCGCCAACACAACCTGTATTTTCTCCATTCAATATAACTCTTGTTGGATAATGTAAACTAGGAAGGTATCTTGTAAGAAAATTTACATACTCACCAGATGGATCTTTTGTATTATCTGATATTATCAACTCAAATTTTTCGTTTCCTACATTTTTTAGTATCGCCGGAAGTGTCTCATTCTCTATCATATTGATAATATCGGGGTGATCTCCCATACACACCATACCGACACTAAATTCAAACTCTAATCTTTCTGCGCGTAACTTATCCCAATCAAATTCCATTTTTTACTTCTCCTTCCAACTGTTTTGGTTTCTCTTTATGATATTTTCTTAGAGCATTCTTTAATAAATAAGTTAATGCAACCTCTTGAGCTTTAATATCATCTCTTGGAACATCAGCAGATAAACCATCATCAAAAACCTTGATATTATATTTAGCAAGTAATGCAATTTCATTTGTTGTTAAATCCCAGTCACTAATCTTTTCCTTATCTTTATACTTTTCAAATATTCTATCATAAGCTTTTTGTGCTGCTAATTTTTCACCTTCAAACATTGACTCTTTAGCTAACTTTTGTAATTTTTCTAATATATCTTTAATTCTACTAAAACCCATTTTATTTATCTAAAACTTTCCATGCAAATATCTTTTTCATATCACCACAAAGTATATTTGTTTCATACCCCCGTTCTGCAAAAAATTCAGGCGTTAATTGAATACAATGTTTCCAAGGTTTCTTATGCTCAAGTATTCCTGCCTTACTACCAGTTGTTTCTATAGAATCCAAAGGGATCATATGTAATACTAAATTTCTTGCTATTTTTTCCATATCATCTATTATTTTAATAGCGTGTTCCACATCTAAAACATGTTCTATAAAATCAAATTCCATCACTGCATCAAAACTATTTTCTCCGAATCTTTCTAAAATGTCTTCGGCTTCCATTAAAATAAACTTACTACTATATTTAGTAGCCAACTGTCTAACACCGTCATAACTATCAATACCTACCGTTCCTTTAACATTAAATCTTCTTGACCACTCGAGAGTGCCACAACCAACATCCAGTAAAGAATTATATTGTGAAATATTTAATTCATTTTTTACAAACTCAAACCAATGTATATTTTCGCCAGTGCCTAAAATATTTTCTTTGGGATGTGTACTTTTATACTTCATCAAATCTATATTACGTTTTACGATTTCTTTAGCTTCTGGATCTGTAACAAGAGATATATACTTCTTTAATTCATTATTCATTTATTTTTTTACATTTCCCCACAAAAGCATTAACAAGATTTGGCTTTAGTTTCTTAATATTTGCCTGAACTCTTTTAATAGCAACTTCTTTAGGAACTTTTTTAGCTACTAAATCTTTTACTCTTTCGTTAGCCTCTTTAACGACTTCATTAGCAACATTATGTTGCACCGTTGGCCCACCTAATTTTTTAACAGCAGTTTTAATATGTGGAATAACCTCATAATCTCCATCAACAATACGAATTGTTGCATCTTCAAGGGTTATTCCGTTTAACCTATCTTTAGGAGTTAAATCTTTTGTTTGTTTAATAACATCTACAATTCCCTTACCAGCCATAAAAGGTTTTCCCTTTTTACTTGTTCTTGTATGTTGCGTCTGTGTTGATTTAAATATTTTTAGTGTCATTTTATAGCTACCACCCTCAATTCGTACCCCTTATGAGATATTTCTTTTATTTTTAGTTTTAGTATCGTAAGTTCCCTTTGTAAGTTTACACCACAGAATCCCATTTTATGAAAGTTTGTAGGGTAAGTCTGATCCCCATAGAGGACGCTTATAACAGTATCTTCTTCCTCTATAACACCGAAATATTCGTGTGACCTAAGTATTCTCTCCGCTGCCCATTTAATATCTGGAACTATAATTTCTAATTCTCCGCCGGTCTTTAATACCCTTACCCAACCATCTAATACTTTATGGGTTTCATTTCTACCAAAATGTTCTAATAAATGCGAAGCTCTAACTTTATCAAAATATTCAGTATCAAAAGGCAAACTAATAGCATCGCAAACTACAACAGGATTAACATCCTTTCTTACGTCAGTGGTCGTTACTATCTCATCTTTTCTGGCTATATAAGGATTATTACCACAACCTATATCTAAAACTTTCTTCACTGTTTTATCTTTCTTTTATTTTCAACCTAATAATAATGCTATTATAAGAACTATTCCTATAATATCAGCATATATATCTTCCCAATCCCATTTGTTCCCCTCTTGCCCAGAATCGTAAAACTCCTTACCCAGCCCAAATAATATTGCTACCACTACAGCTATTCTTAAATCTAAAAATGAATTAGCAACAAACACTATCCATCCCGAATATACAAAATGATGCAGTTTATCTAAGTGTTTCATTATTGTTCTCCTCAAATTTATTAATTATTTTATCTGCCATGTCATCTGTTACTGATAAAGACATCAACATTTGTTTCTTTTCTGCATTATCTCTATTGCGTATTCCTGGTTGAAAGAGCCACATACAAAATTTATTAATATAATCCTTTTCGTAAGGCTTATTCCACACAGGCCCAAAAGCATGATATACTTCTAAATCTTCTCTAAACCCTGATAAGTATCCAATACCCCTAACTTTATGCGAATAATCTGAATCCTCATTAAACCAACTATATTCTTTTGGCATCTCAACAAATCCGCCAACTTTTTCAAATACAAATCTCGTTGTCATTACAAATCCGCCGCTTGCATTTCCCAATCTTAATTTTATTCCATTTGCTTCTATCCTCTGATATATTTCTGGATTCTCATATTCTTTAAAAAATGTTTGCGGAAGTTTATCATCATTTTCTAAAGCTGCTGCGATATACCCAGCGTCAGGAATTTTATCAAATACTTCCAACAACTTTTCCTTAAAGAAAAAGGGAATCTTAATAATATCATCATCTATCTTCATACGATAGAAATTTGACATCATCTTAAATCCCCTGTTTACTGCTGATAAACCTACATTGTCTTTATTATGTACTATTATTACTTTACAAATTTTATTGTAACAATTATATATTTTGTTTAAAAACTCTCTTGTACCATCTGTAGATCCGTTATTCCAAAAAATAACTTCATCATTTTTATCTAAAGGTGTATTAAATAGCTGATCAGTACACTTTGTCAACAAAGCTAATCTATTATACGTTGGTAAAATAATGGATATATTTTGCACTACTTGTTATTTAATTCTTTCTTTTTAAGGAAATGCTGAATCAATTTTATCGTTGCTTGAATATTCTCTAGCAGCCGTTCCCCATTCATGTTAGTTCCAGCTGTATACTTACATTTTCCTCGCGTACGAACATGCACTTTTTGTGTCTTTTCAATAGGGCTAGTATATTTCATTGTAACCTCCATAAAAGTTCACCAGGGACCAACCTGGTGCCTCTGGTGATATTAAGAATATATATCAGGATTGTCTTTTATATGTTTACAGATATTATCAATACATTGAAATGGTTTAATTTTGGGAGCCCAGCCGAATTTCTTTATCTTTGTTATATCAGATATGTAGACTTTATGATCTGCTAAGCGCCAATCTTTAAAATCTAACCTGAATTTATCAAATTCATCAATATATTCAGAATCTAAATATTTAATAACCTCTAATAAACTAACTGAATTCTCTATACCCCCACCAACATTAAATACTTGCCCTGCAAACCTGCTTATCTGTTCTACTTCCATTAAATATAATTCAGCTAGATCCCTACCGTCTAATACATCTCTAACTTGTTTACCATTACCGTAGATATTTAGACCTTCTTCTCTCATTTTAGCTAAACAAAACCAAGAAAACCATCCTTGATCTTCTACGCCATGCTGAAATAATCCCCCTATGCAACTTTGTCTATTAACTACTGCGGGAACATTAAATGCATGATAAAATTCTTGGCAATAAACATCTCCCATATATTTAGAACACCCATAGGGACTGTGAGGGAATTCTCCAACTCCATCTACTGAAAATACCTCTGAAAACCCTAATGGGCTTGCACCTTCAAAAAATAATTTTTCAAAAACCCCGTTTGCTATATCATATCTGTCTATACCCTCTATCAAAGCTATTTGATTAACTGCATCTGAATAAACCTTATTTGTTGAAGAATAAATAAATGCTCCTGTTTTTGTTTTTCTTGCAAACTCCAACATATTAACAGTGCCCTTGGCATTTACTTCGAAATCGTATAATGGCTGTTCTAAAGATCTTGGAATTCCGGGATTAGCAGCTAAATGAATAATAGCTACACTATCAGTAGGTAGTCTATCTATATCAGTTGTATTTCTGACATCACCCCAAATAAATTTAAACTTATCTTTATATAGCTTCTCTATATGCCCTAAATTCTTATATACCCCTTTTCTCTGAAGATTATCCATCCCTATAACTTCATATCCACTCTCTATAAACTTCGATACCGTATTTGTTCCTATGAAACCCGCTGCCCCTGTAACAATTACTTTACCTTTTGAAGACATAAACTATACCTCCCTATTCTTTACTTGATTAAATAATTCTAACCCTAAAATGAATGCATCATTTAATCTATCATTCTTTACTAAATGGTAAAAATGCATCCATTCTTTATTTTCTAAAGGCTTTATTTTTTCATGACATTTCTTACAAGTTGTTTTCAATTCACTTTCATCATTACTTTGATATATTTTATATGGTAGACAATGATGTATACCTAACTTATCTTCATTTCCACAAATTAAACACTTAAAATTATCTCGAAATAAAATTTCTTGTCTTATGAAATTCCATTGTTCTCCATAATTATTCCCTTTACCCCCACGCCAAGAGGGACTTTTTTCACCATGTCGCTCAGAACACATCATCCTAAACAACTTACCTCTTTTTTCACCAAGTCGCTCTTCTACTGTTCTATCTTTCATTGATAGGTGTTGACACCTCCTTGAACAATAAATTTGCTTACTGTACTCTTTCACAAGAAATTCTTCTTGGCAAGACTTACAGTATCTTTTTTCTGTAGCGATACCATTATTAGAATGGTATTTTATAAGACTTTGACTACGCTTTATATTTGAGTTTTCTGCTATTTTGACCCCGAAAATGTCACTTAAAGTTTTACCGCATCTTTGTTTTCTAACAGTTTCTTTCATTTTATTCCACGCCTTTTTTATATGGCTTGGAGCAGTTTCGTAAGTCATACCTTTCATCGGATGAACTTTCATCTTGCAAACCTCCTTTTTACAAACTTCTATTTCTTTTGGGTCTAAACTTCCTTTAAGATGAAATTCTATTTCAAAAACTTTTCTTTTTCCGCTCACTAATAATGTTGCTGTCAATGAAATTAAATCAAAATAATTTTTATAACCTAAATAGATTACTAAGTCGTTCTCGTCATTTACGCCTTTTCCTTCGCTACTTTCAAAAAATTGAAAAATAGCATGTTGAATAGCTTGAAAACACATTTCATTTCCGAGTAGAATCTTACTTATTCTTTACGTCTCCTTTGTTTTTTTTTGCTTATCAAAATCTTACATGACGATGATAGTGTTCAACCAATTCGTTAACTTCTTCAAGTTGATAATTTAATTTTAATTGTAGAGACAATCTATCTGCAATTGTACGGAGCGTTCCCTCAACGGCTTGTTTTTCTTCTTCTGTCGGAGTATTTGTATGCCTTTTTAACACACACATTAATCTTGGACTTCTTGAACCAGCAGAATTGAAAGACTGAACTGTGATAGTTGTATTATTCTCATCATAGATGCGAGTAAAACACAATCTATCAGTATATAAGGAACAAAGTTTGCAAGTTTCAGTCATTTTATATTGTCACCTTTTGTAGTCGATTGTAAAAATCCTTCACAATTGAAAACAAACTAAATTCTTCATATTCTTCTAAATTTCTAGTGAGAAAATAATTTTTCAATTGTTGTTTATTACTTTCGTTGTAATCAAAAATTAATTTACCATTATTTATTAAATTTTTATCGCACAAATAATTCAAATAGCTAATGTATGTATCAGTACTATCAAATTTCTTTTCTGTATCTAACAAGATTATTGCTTCAAATGTTCCTAACTTGTAAATCTCTTTCCCTGGAAAATATGAATAACTTAAATCTTCATTTTTTAAATGCTTTTTGGCCCAATCTATATTTTCTTTACTTATATCTACTCCGCAAACTTCTTCAAAGAAAGGAGCAAGAACGTAACTACCCATTCCTTTTCCACAAAAAGCATCAAGAACTGATCCTTTGTTCTTTAATAACTCTCCACAAAATAAATATTTACTTAATGTCTTTCTTACTTCTACTGATAGCATTTAATTCTTTATGACCTGCTCCTTTACCAGCTTGTCTTCCAGGCTGCTGACTGTATGGTTTACCAAGCTTTGATTTCTCTATTAATTTAGGACTATCATATATTTTCATTTATTCTCCTTTTGTTTTATTCCATAATCTTCAAGATATTTCTTGATGTTGTCTTTATTGATCTCTGTGTAAGAAAAGCCTTCATACTTGAAGTTCTTCTCTTTTGCTATCGGACAATCATTCAAACAGTAATTTATTAAGTGCCTATTTTTTGGACAACCCGCGCAGGGATCAGTAAAATCTCTGAACTTTGTCTGTATGCTTT
>Ga0307928_10000585_pt1 | contig 27466 bp, 52 predicted proteins | sample AceLakmetagen232_FD_201815 | JGI IMG/M metagenome (GOLD analysis project Ga0307928, IMG submission 201815) | Saline water microbial communities from Ace Lake, Antarctica - #232 | ecosystem: Environmental > Aquatic > Non-marine Saline and Alkaline > Saline | place: Antarctica: Ace Lake... | reverse complement strand
ATTTAAAAGAACAAGACTCAACTATAACATCTTTAGTTGAAGCTAAACATTGATAATTCAAACATCTATTATCTGTTTCTGTTTGTAAGATGTTGTTTCCACTACATGAAGTTCCTGTAATCTCGTCAGCAGGACAATTTGCATCACTAAAACATTCAACACCACATTTCCCAGAAATTACTCCCAAGCTATTCCATCCATCAATCCATTGGCTAATCTGGTCTCTTGCACATTCTCTGTATTCGGTGCCAAAACATTCTTTATCCCAAATAGAATACATTAGGTCTGGATACCAAATATAACTACATTGAGCAAGATTTGTGTAATAATTATTAGATGAAGGTGTTCTTGCAGTCCAACAATTATTATCTGGAGCATAATAAAAAGGATAATCTGGAGAACAACATCTATGAGCCGAATAATCTGCTACCCATCCAGCATCATAACAACACCAATCTTCCCCAGGAATACAAGATAATTCTGGATTATTTAAATTTGCACAATATCCTGGATCTCCACAAACTTCATAACTATTTGGATCACAAAAAATATGACCCGCTTCTTCACAACAATATTCTACCCCATCAAAATACCTACATTCTCCATCTCCAGACGGAGGTATCACAGTTGTTCCATCATCTACACATTGAAAATATTCACAATTAAGCCCAGAATCACAAAAAGGAGATCCATCTGCCATATAACCACAAGAATATCCTTCGGGAACAGCAGATACAATTCCTACTAAGAAGATAAAACTAAATAAAAAAAGGCTCAAAAATATTTTTCTTTTCATCCTATTACCCCTCCTGATCCAACACCACTACTACTTGGGATTGTGTCTCCCCCAGCAATGAATAATTCTTTGAAATCAATAAAACCTGTATAGTGGCTAATAACAAAAAACAAAGCAACTAAGAGAATTATTGTTATCACCCAGTATATTTTTTTCTTTTTTCCCATGTTAATACATTGCTTTTTAATTTTTAAACTCTCCCTATTGCTTGGTGATAGGAGAGATTATTTAGATTTATTTTTTATGATATATCCTACAATAAACCCAATAATAAATAAAACAATTGATATTATTATTGCTGGAAGAATCGCCAACCCATAATAAGAAGTTTTTTGGATAGATAAGCAAAAGATCATTAACCAAATTGAAGTCAAAATACTCCCACAAACCAACCCAGAAATTATGCTTTTAATTTTCTCCATTTTCACCACCTCCAAAAACTCTCTTAATTAAATTTTTAATCCCTCCCCAAAATTTCTTCCACCAACCTTTTTCTTCAGGAGTTAAATCTTCAGGAGTTAAATCAATTATATCAGTATGATTATCTGGGATTGTAATATTGACATATTCAATTGTTTTATTTTCAACATAAATTTTTCTTGTTGAACTACTACCAGAAGAATAATGATGAATTACTTCTTTTTCTTTGTTGAAAAAGATAATTGAAAAAGAATCTGATTGAGAATATTTATTTGGAATTATTGTAATATTTAATCCTTCTTGTATTATGTTCAAATTAACTTCTGATTGATTTCCAACAATAGAGTAATATTCAAAATTTTCTGGAATCATAAATGAAGTTGGTTCTCCTGCTGTAACATTATATGTTAAGGCACTTGCTAAACTAATTAAAAATATTCCCATTATTATTGCTATTATTTGTTTGTTCATTTTCTCTCCAAAACTTTAATCTTTTCTGAAAGTTCATTTAAGTATTTCCAAAATGAATTTATATGATTTTTTGGCATTTCTTTTTGTAGTTCTTCCTTGACAAGTCTACGAATTTCTCTTTTCAATACATTTTGATTTATGATGTTTTCCATTTTGTTTGTGTAAGTTTTAGGTTCTTCAACCATCCGAAAAATAAAAAAATAAAAAAATAAAAATTGTTTGTTTATGCTATTGTAGTTTCAATTGTGTATGGTCCAACAGCGTGTTCATCTGGAGTATATTCAGGAGTGATATCTAAACTATCTCCACTATAAAATGTAATTTCTCCATCTTCATTATACTGGATTAATTTTGATTCAAAGTAAAATTCACTTGCTCTACTCCAATCAACTACCCCTCCAGGAATAGCATCACTTGGAACATACCAAATTTTTGCACCATGCGAAGTAGTGTATTCTGCTGAGTAATCATAATCTCCCCCTTCTGCATTCTCATCATCTAAATATGGAAGATTTTCTTCTATTACATCAACACTAATTGCAGTTGATACATCATTAAATCTATCAGGATTATCTGCATAATAAATTAATTCATATCCTGAAATTGCTCCTGTAACAACTTCTGCTGAAAACTCATCTCCAACAATAGTATATTCTATTTGAACTTTACCTTCAAGAACATCCCAAACATTTTTCGTAAAATCAACATCCTTTTTTGTCAATTCTAAAGTTGATTTATATTCAACAGCAATATCTTCAGACCCACCAGATGTAATTAATAAATTTCTATTACTACTTAAATCGTTTTCAAGAGAGATTAATGTTCCACTTATCACATCTCCAAACTCATAATCTCCAGTTAATGTATATTCAGTTGTTCCCATTCCGTTTATATTATTCACATTAAAAGTGTCTGTGTTTAATACATAATATCCTGCCACTGCAACAACCAAACCAATTCCTAAAATAACCATCAAAGGTGTTATATATTTCTTATTCATTTTTTAAACCTCCTTTCAATTCTATATTTCTCTTTTTAATATCCTTTAGAGGATTATGATCTAATTCAAATTCTCTTCTTTTCATTTCTTTTCCCCCAACCCAAAATGTTCTTCAAAGAAATCATTAAGATATGCTGAAAGCTTCTTTTTCTTCCTCTCACTTTCTAATTTTTTAAAAACTTTCTCTTTAAAACTTACAGTAATTCTCTTACGTGCCATGTATTAAGTATGATAATCATACTTTATAAATGTTTACTTTCTCCTTTTCTTAGAAGTAAAAACAATAATTAGAATGATTATTATAATTAATACGGCAATTGATCCTGCAATAATTCCATAAAAAGTGTTTGTTTTATAGAATGATTTACACCAACCATCTTCACACCCATAATTACACTCTTCTTTTAATTCCCATTGATTGCTCTGACACATTAAAGCATTTCCTTCCTCACTACACATTAATTCTCCTTCATCACAGATCTTATCAATACAAATAGCATCCTCTTCTGCGATATCTTCACATTTGAAAGAGCATGTTTCTAAAATTACATCTTGGGTTGAAGAAAAACATTGAAAATCAGTAAAACAAGAATTATCTGTTCTTGTTTCCATAATATTATTTCCACTACAAAATTTATCACTTACTTCATCTTCTGGACAATCACTATCTTCTAAACATGCAACATTACATTTATTTAAAATTATTCCCTTATCAACCCATTGGTTATTTTCGCATTTTTGTAAATTTGATCCAAAACATCTTTCCCCTCCTTCATCACAAACCTTAGTCTCACATGACCAATCCTGATCAGTTGTAGAATCTGTTTTTTTACAATACTGGTTATTTCCACAATCAGAATCTTGATAACATTCAACAATAGTTAATTCATTAAAAGCCGTAATAAGATATCCTCCACAAATTGAAGTCCAAGCCCAATCTCCATTACTTGCTTCATTACGATCCCATCCACAAATAATATATCCTTTTGGATGACCAGAACTTACAGGTAAAGTTTTTCTTCCTGGAGAAGCAGAAGGAATTCCAGTGTAACCGTTTTCATTAGAAACTGGAGACCAACTTGTATAAGAATAACCCATGTAAAATTTATCTCCTGTGTAAGACACATCTACATAATAATTTCCAACACAATAATTACCGTGTGCTGTCCCATCACATACTGGATAAGATCCAACAACATTCGTATAAGCATGGGCTTGACCATAATCATAGCTACTGTCATAATTCCATGCAGAAACCAATCCTGAACTTAATAAAAGCATTGAAAAAACTAACAACAATAATTTTTTCATCCTAACCCCCCTCCACCAAATGAACTTCCAGAAGATAAAATATCTGCAGGAGAAGAAGTTGTTAAAAACTGGTCAAGAATTTTATCAAATGCTCCAACCATAAATAATATAAATAATATAAATCCCACCATTAAAAGTGTTATAATTACTTTATTGAGTGTCCACTTAAACCTTCTTTTATTATAAATTGAATTACCCTTAACACATTTATCTCCTGATTTTTTATATCCTTTTTTGCATTTCATTTGAATATTATTTTGTTGGTTTTAGCTTCGTTAATTATTTCTTGTGCAAGTTTTACTTCTTTTTTACATCTTCTTGTCTTTTTAGTTCTCATATACAATTTCCCATTTATTACTTCCATTGCTATACACTTTGCCATATTATTCTATGATTTTTAACTTTTAAAACTCTTCCTACTGTTTGGCGATAGGAGACATTTAGAGATTTTATTAAAACAAATATTTCGCCATTTTTTACTTTCAATTTCTTCAGTTCTTATGAAAATAACATCCCAACCATATTTAGCAAAATATTCACTTCTTTGTTTTTCATAATTTTCACAACTTCCAAAATCTCTAATTTTAAAATAATTATGATAAACTTCAATTGCAATTTTCTTTTTCTCGTTAATAAAATCTGGATTTTTGTGACCAATTAAAAAAGTTCCATTTCCAGTATAAATAAAAGGGATATTGCTTTTGATACATAAATCTGATATTTTTTGCTCATAAGAGGTTGGTCTTTTTAAGAGACCTTTTAACATAGACTCTCTATTTTTTGCGGAGAAAATTTTATTTTTTATTTCAATTGCTCTTTCTTTTCCATAGAATTCATCATAAGTTTGTCCCTTTGGAATTGTTTTAAGTTTCAACTTTTTTTCCTTAATCAATCTCTTTTTAGTTTTACTCATTTTTGTTGTAGATTTTTTAGAATGTGTCTTTCCTTTCATTGGATGTATCAATTTTCCCTCTCGATATAACCTCTTAAGAGTTTTTCCTACTTTTTCTCTTATTTCTTTGTCATTCTTCATTCCACTATTTTCACTTATTTTCTGTTTTGCTTCTTTAGATTGTTTTTTTCCGAGCATTGGAGGAATTGGTTTTCCAACAAAATCTCCTTTTTTAGCATACAAACCAAGATTATTTGTTGGGTTTAACTTTTTCTCTTTAATTAATTTTTTAATTGTTATTGCAGATCTCTCTGTATTAATTCTAACTCTTTTATCTGTTTCTTTTGTTAATCCTTTGTTCCAAGAAGTTTTTCCTTTATTCCATGGAATACATCCTTTCTGAAATTTATTCTTCTTCTTTTTATGTTCTTCAGTTTGTTTATATCCTTTTTTAAACACCATTTCACAAGTCACCCAATTTTTTAATATCTTCTTTGAATAATTCCCACTCTTCTTTTGGAAGTGCAATAGTTGTGAAACCAAGAGCCAAAGTTACAAATTCTCCATCTTCCCAAACATGTAAAAGTTCTCCTTCAAATATATCTTTAATTTTACTCATTTTTTAACCTCCTTAAAAAATTTAATTAATCGATTTAGAATTTCATCATAAGTTTCTCTCTTCGTTATTCTCAATGGTTTTAACTTTTCAAGAGTTTTATGTTCTATTTGAATTGTTGTTCTTTTATCCATACATAATATAAACATAAGAAGTATATAAACTTATTGGTTTTGGGGTTTTTTCTCTTTGAAAATTTTATAATAAATAAAAATTGTTGGGACAAAGCATAATGCCAAAAATGGATTTGCAATTATAAGAGGCAGTGTTCCTAAAAATACAGCGACTGCAAGACTATAAGCAATTAAATTAAGCCCTAAGTGGAATACTCCAACAAAGATTAAATTTTGAACTCCATCTCTTGTCACCCACCATCCTGCAATAAGTGCAAATAAGAATGCTACACCGAAGGCAGAAATATTCGCCATAACTGCGCTCATTCCTTCTGTAAATCCAGGATACATATAGAACCCTGCAACATATGCTCCTAAGTGAAATAATGAAAATCCTGATGCTTGAACAATTATTGCTATCCATTTTCTCCTTTTACCTACCGTATTATCAAAATTACTTATGTAAGCATATAATGCTCCCTGAAAGAAAATTGTTTCAACAATTGGTGCGATGAGAACAACCAAAAAGAATTTTAATGAATCTGAAATTGATGCTGGAAGAGAAGGAAACCCAAGACTCATTCCAGGAACAACTAATGTGATTAAGAAAAATAAGAAAGTAAATACAATCCCATAACCTACTGAAGCCAAAACATTTTTTTTGCTAATACCAATCAAATCATCTTGATATTCTTTAGCCCTATAAACTAAAAAAGCTATCACTAAGAAAACAAGGTTTATTCCTACAGCACTTCTTGCAAGAGGATTAACAACCCAAAGAAATGCAAGAATAAAAGCCATGCCGATAATTATATTTCTAACCACAAGGTTTTGCTTCAAAATTTCCATTTTTGTGTGCTTAATTAAATACCCATTTCTGAAGGGAGATAAATGCTATACATAATATTGCCACAATTCCAATTATGACCTTTAATTGTTCTCCAATGAGATTAATTATAGGCATAGCTAAAATTCCAACAACAACTGTGAAAACCCCAAACAAAAGTGTGAATACAAAAGGAACTTCTGGGGGTTGTATGCCATCTTTACTCCATTCCCTCATTGTTAAAACCTTCCCTTCAAGCATTAAAGCAATACCTGCAATTAACATAAAAGCTGTTGTGGACCAAGGACTAAGATCAAAACTTGTAAATGAGTTTAAGGCAATTGCTACAAATCCAAATAGACTTATAAAAACTAAAGCAGTATCAAAACCTCTTCTTGTTTTTGCCATATTTTTTTCTTGCACCTCCTTTCAACTTTACCATGATGATAACTAAAACAATAACTAAAATCAAAACTATACTCCCAATAATAATACTTATTAATAAAATTGGGGATGATTTTTCAATGCACTTATGTGAATCGGCAATTTCATTTTTCTCACATTCTAATGTAACACAAACATTGGATTCACAAATTTCATCATACTGACATTGACCTGAGGTTCCACATTCACAACTTTGTTCTTCTGTAAAAGATCTACATTCATAATTTGTTGTGCTATCACATTCATAATTTGTTCTGAACATTTTCCCTTCACTACATTGCGACCATGCTGTTGGAGTCGAACAAGTAGGGCATTGCGGATTCTTACATTGAGAATTTTCACATCCATGTTGACAAGTTTCAACTGTCCTTATTTCTGTTGTGCAATCACTTAATTGATATTGCTGAACAATTTCAAGACCACTACATAATTTACTTCCAATAAATCCCTCTTCACAAAATCTTACACATCTATCTACTTCACATGTTTCATCAGATTCACACCTTTCATATTCTTCTTGTATATTCCCACAAGAATCAAACCAATAAACAGAATTTCCTGAACAAGATTTTGTTGTGTGATCAGTACATTGTTGTTGTTGACAAGTTCCTGAAGAACATGAGAAATCACAATTTGAAATATATTCCCAAGTACCAGAATTACTACATTGCCAAACTTCATCACCTTCACATTTTCTATCACCAGGATCCGCACCTCCAGAACATTCTGTTGTTGGGACTGAGCAATATGCTTGTTGATTATAATCAGGGTATGGTTTTAACCAATCATTACAATATTGTTCTGCGGAACTCCATGGATCCATATAAGACATGCTATCTGGATGCCAAGTCCTCATACTTGCAACTTCTCCAGATTGACAAGGACTACAATCTCCAAAGAAAGTAAACTCCCAACATTGCTGATTACAAACTCCCCAATAGGTTCCAGTTGTAACTGCCAAAGATTTTTGTCCTTCATTTGCGTCTAAAACTTTTTGTTTCCATTCTTCAAAAGAATTTATATCGTCGGGAATATTTGTAATTTTTATAGAAGCGCTGACTAAACTCAAACATAAAAATAATGAGAGTACAGTTATTGCAAGTATTCTTTTATTCATCTTTTTCTCCTAATAACATTTAATCCTGGAATGAAATTTATAGCAACTCTAAAAATAACATAAATTATAAGAATTACTATCCCTAACCAAAATAAAATATATGTTAACCATGCTATCAATAAAGATAAAGTTACCCCAATTACCCAAGCTAACCAAACATATTGTCCTCTAAGAAGTTTGTTTAATATCTGAACTCCAAAAATTAGGGAGAGGATAAAGATAAATGGTATAGCAAATAATTTTAGTATTGCAAAAATACAGAATAAACTATTTTGAAATGTTTTCTTTATACATTCTTGAGACTTAAATATTTTTCCGAAGATTAAACTATTTGCAAAAGCATCACAATCTTCGCAGTAATTAGGAGGAATTGGCGGTTCTTCTCCTCTACACCTTCCTTGCCCATCAACTATCTCACAACCATAAGTGCAGGTTTCATAAAGTACTTTATTTTTTCCGTCAGCAGTACATTTGATAACATTTTCAAAAACATTATCACAATATAAATTATTTGGTTCACAAATTAGACCAGATTCATATTCTACTGTTCCGAAAAAATTACAATCAGCAGAATTACCACTTTTTAAATCTGAAACAGTAAGTTTACAATTAACATTAAGAGATTGTTCGTTTGGATTTACTGGATGTAATTCAACACTAATTGTCTTTTCTTCATAACTACCCATATAAAAATTAGGAACAAATCCTATTAAACCATGCTCACAATTTACACTTGCATAAAATTGAACATTATCAACATCTGCGTCATTCTTAACACTAAATTGTAAGACTTCATTTTGCCCACTTTGGTAAGTTTGAGAAGGGATACAATTTGTTATCACTGGTTTTCCTTCAAGAGTTATTATCCCAACACTCTCTGCATCTAAATCTAAAATGAATGTTGGAAAAGGTGTAGCTTTTAAAGTTACATACAAATTATTATCATCTGTCTCTGCATCATATATTAATGCCCCATTGTCTGATTTATATTTGCTTAACTTATTTAAAAGTATTAAATTTTTGTCTGATTCAAAAATTGATAAACATTCATCATAAGCTGTTTGAGGACCAAATGTCGTCCTTCGATTATCAAAACAATTTTGGAAACTATTTACCTTGCTTGATAATGTAGAATATGATCCATCATCAACTAAATCCCATTTACTATAAACAAGTCTTGCATCATACTGTGGAACAGAAACTTCATCCAAAGAGGCTAAATTTCCAACCCATTCAATATAATGATCTCCAACACTTACTTTTCCATCTGTAATACCTGATGATTGATAAGACCTGGATAAAATAACAGGAAGCCCACTTCCTATTTGAAATTGAACTTCAAAATCTCCATAACTTCTCGCTCCTGCAAAATCTCCTACAATTCCATCTCCTCCTTGGTAAACACAAGTACAACCAGCAAGTAAAGAACCTCTAAAAAAATCAAAAGTATTAACATTTATATTCGCCCTACAAGAATCAAAACTACAAAGTGTAAATACATTACCAAAAGTTCCACTTTCTATTGAAGGATAATAATTTCCTGATTTATCAATTGGAAATGTTTTTGTATATTTTAATAACCTAATATTCCCGGCAATATCTCTCGTAGCCTCCAAACCTTTATCCTCTAATTTATCATTTAAATCTTCTTTATACAATTTGATTGCTAAACATTCCGAACCTTTAGCAACTCCAAAAACACGAATTCTGTCTCCAACTTTCTCGATATTAACATCACTCGTAGAAAGAGTTGTCCATCCACCTGAACATTGACCAACACCACTATCTAAGTCTGGTACTGCAAATATTTGGGATCCAAAACCATCAGAAAGATTATATGCAATTAAAATTGATATTAAAGAAAGAACGGTAATAATAATTCCAATTAACAGCTTATTTTTTTTCCTCTTTACCATATTAATTACATTACTTTTTAATTTTTAAACTCTCCCTATTGTTCGGTGATAGGTAGCATGATTAGGGCGTTATTGATTTAAGATTAGGTATCATACACAAATTTGATATTAACCAAACTATTGAACCAAAAAAAGGATTATTTGATTTTAAGATAAATCCTAATATAATCACTTCACTTAAAATTATTCCGATTACTGAAAGAATTTTTAGTATTTTTTTCATATAAATTTTCCATTTCGGATACCCCTTCCTTCAGGTTTGGGAGGAGAAATGTGTCCTCCATTTTTTAGATAAAAGAGTTCTCCTTTTAATTCCAACTCTCTAAATATTTTCTCTTCTTCCTTAGTTAATTTCTTGTTTTCCATTTTCTTTAAGATACCCCATCCTTTAGGGTGTGGGAGTATGTCATTTTCCCTCCTTGTTTTTTTTACTTTCATTAGGAACTAAGTCTTTATGTCCTTCCATAAATCTTCCTTTTGCATCTCTATCCATGTAAAAGTATGACAATCATACTTTATAAATACTTTGTTCGGCTCCGCCAAGAAGAAAAAAAAAAGAAAAAAATAAAGTTTTTTGGCTACTCAAATGGTAGTATTATCAAGCTCCCCAGTATGCAGTTGCAGTTGGCAAGTTGATTGTACTTCCAGTCCTTGTAGTGTCTCCGTCAGCAAATTTTTCTGTGTCAAGAACTATGTCTCCACCGTCTGTAACATAGTAGTTAGCAGGGATGAACTTCACATAGTATGGGGAACCTGCTCCAACAGCAGTTGCTCCATTCCTGAATTGACAGTCAATTCTTTTAACGGCACCAGATCCATCATCTAAACTCGGTCCATAAGCCCATGGCTTATAGGTGTTAGATGTAGCTGTAACTGTGTATGTCAAATGATAAGGACTATTTGACACAAGAACATCACCTGTACAGATTACTGACGATAGTGTCGAGTTGTACTCGATTACCATCATTCCACCAAAAGGTCCAGCAGATCCTTCAGCAGTTCCCTGATAAGTGATTTCTATGTTAGCCTGATCATTTGCTCCCATTGACGTATTAGATGCTCCGTCTGTAACAGAGTTTCTGTTAACAGAGTCATATAACGACACGGATGCAGTTGAGTTAGACCAACCCAAAGCTTCGAAGATAGTTACTCCTTGACCTGCATTTTTTGTCACAGGTTTAATCCAATAAGTACCATTAGACACCCAATATGTGATTCCATCTCCTATGTTAACGTTTGTGTAAGCAGTGGTTGTAGCACTGTTACCATTAACCTTATAGTAAGATGTTCCACCTAATGAAGTAGTCGAATACTTATCTCTTGCGGAGTAAGATGCAGTTGGCTGATATGTTGCTCCTCCACCAGCAGTGGATACACAAACACCATTTTGTAAGACAGTTCCTGGCGGACAAGTGATTGGTCCATCTGCTCCTGTGCCACCATCAGTGACAGCAGTAGTAAGGAAAAATCCTCCAACCGCTCCTGGAATTTCATACATGCCAAACTGAGCGCCCATTCCAACGAAACCATATGCAAGAAGAGCAAAACCAGCAATCATGAAAAGAGTTTTAATCCCTCCATTCTTCTTGAATGATTTTCGAAAAACAGCTACCAACATAAACGAACCAATAAAGGTCAAGAATATTAGTAAAATTAACGCATTAGCTTCCATTGTAAATTTTTATAACTTTTTACCTCCTTGTAATTGGGTGTCCTAATTCTTTCAATAGTTCAGAGGCGCAAACATCACGCTATCAGACTCCCTCAGGATCCGACTCACTTCAGTTCTACCCTCATCCGTATTTACTCGGATTAGACGGAGATTAAGGTACCCTTTACCCATATCTACTCTGATGAGTAGAATCTATCTCCAGTGAATATGAATATTATTCTTTAAATGCCCAAATTAATCCAGCTATCCCAAGGACTATAATAATTCCTATAATCCATTTCCAACCATTTCCTTCTTGAAAGAAACCCTCACCATCAACTGTTAATGGAGTTACTAACCCTGATCCAGAACCAACAAGATTAACATTATACTTATTTGTCGAAGAGGATGTTGTGTCTGTTCCATCACTTGCGGTTACTGTAAACCACCAAACCCCATTATCTGCAGAGGTTGAAAAAGTTTTATCAAAAGTACATGATGTTGTTGCATAAGTTGCAGATCCAGAATTTCCATCTGAAGGACTTCCACCCCGATAAATAGTATAAGTACATGATGTTGTCTCAGCATCAACCACAGTTCCAGTAAAAGTTTGTGTTCCAGAAGTAGTACGAGTTGTCAAATCTGCAGGAGATAATGTTGGTGCTGTTGGGACACCATTATTGATAGTTATCCCAGTTCTTGTTTGATTTAAATAATCAGTTCCATTAAAAAGTTGTGCTTTGAAAATATAATCGTTTCCATCTTCGAAAACTGTTGAATCTAAAGTACCATTCAATACCAAGTCTGTTTCATTTGTAACCCAATCAGTCGCTAATGCTTCAGTTGTGTTCGCTGTTAAACCTGCTGACTGCAACCAGATCCTTACACTTGTCCAATTTTCCGCTTCATAACCTGTGATTAATGTTACATTAAAAATTGCATCTGCCCCTATTAATGTTCCACTTACTCCAGGAGTAACAATGGTAATATTATCCTCTTCCATTGCCATAACAGAAACCATACTAAATAAGAATGCAAACATAAATATTGATGCAAGAATTGCACTTTTTTTCTTTAACATTTTCATGATTATCTTAATCTTTTTATATTTATAAACTCTCCCTATTGTCTGGTGATAGGGAAAATTTTGGATATTTTATTATTTATTCTATTCGGATAAGAATACATTTTCTAAATCCATCTGAAAATTTATGCTTTGCAAATGAAATTTTATCAAGGTCTAATTCAAAAATTTTCTCATTATTTCCATTATTGATAATCCTTAAAATCTTGAATTTTTGATATCTTTTGATTCTCCTCATAATTTTGACATAGATATTATCAATTTCTAATTTATGCTTACCATACAACCCTTGAGTATTATTTACATTATGAAAATTAGAAACAAAAGTATTTGCAAGATTCCAGGTATTTAGCTCTTTTTTTTGTTTGTATGCCCAAAATATTCTTTGTAAGATGAAAAGATCTAACTCATCAAAGAACAGTCCTCTTTTTATTTCCATTTTTTTTTAAAACAAGTTTGCATTTAGTTGTAGCTTCCTTTTTACTTAACCCAGATTCCATCTCTTTCATGACACATTTTTTAAAAGGCTTACGCCTTGCCATCTTCTCCCCCTTCATTAAGATTTATTTCTCCAGACTCTTGAAGCATTCTCAGTTGTTCCCTTGTGCAATTTTTCCCAATAATTATTTTTTTTCCAGACCTTGTTTTTTTAACTTCAATTTTACAACCTTCTTCTTCTGGTTTTTTTCTCGGTTTTGGGGGGAATCTTCTTTGTTCCATTTTTTAAGCTGATGATTTATTGGAAATATTTTCTTCACTGACTCCTAAAACATTTAGATACTCCAAATAAAGTTTTTTATATTCTTTTGCAAGTTTTTTTGCTGTTTCTAAATCACCCATAGATAAATATCTTGTAATAAGTTCCTGCAAAGTCATAGCTTTTCCAGATAAATGTTTAATTCGACACCATCCTTGATTGGCAATATTTTCTGTAATTAAATCTGCAACAAAAGTTCTTACTTTCCTTGCTTCTTCTAAATTTTTTAATTCCTTTTCATCTTTTGTAGATACATAATTTCCCATACAATGTGATTCATCGGCTACAGCATGTTGTAAAAATACCCAAGCATCTTCTAATAATCCAACATCTTTCTCATTTATTTTTTCTTTATTTCTTAATTTTTCAAACATTTTTATTTATTCCTAATGCAACAGGCATCTTTAACTTTGTCCCAAAAACTTCCTTCAGTCCGAACCATTCCATAATTATCTTTTTTCTTTCTTAATGAAAGCCAAACTATTATTAACACTACAATAATTATCCCAAACCAAATCCAGCCGTTCATTTTTAATAATCAGGTGGTGTATTTTTACATTTCCCGATTATTTTTGGGACGAACTTTTTTTCAAGAGCGTCTAACTGACCTTCTTCATTTTCAAAAGAAGATGTTTGTGTCGGCGTACAAGAAGCATCCGCAACCATTGTAAATCCAGCAACCTCGACTTCTGTATTGTCGGGATTAACTCTAACTCTTCTACAAATAACTTCTCCTGTGTCAGGATTCTTGTCACATCTATCTTTGATTCTTCCCTTTCCTCTCATCTTTTTTAAAGTATCTCCAATACCCATTTTTTGATTAAACCTCCTTTCAATATAATTTTTGACTTGGACTTATGACCTTGCCATTAAAATTTAATTCTGTTAAAAGATCTTCACTAATTATTTTAGCAATAGATATTATTAAAAGTTCCGATGGCGCTGGTTCAATTACACAACCATCAATATACAAATAAGGATAACCATCAAAAGTTTCTGAGTCTAACATTAATTCAACAAATGGATGAGACACAAATCCAAATTCTTCTCTTTCATAATTATCAATTATAGATATTTTAGAATCATCTGGAAGATATCTATTTAGAAATAAAACTGCTTTAATTGCCATTAAACAAAATGGACATCCTTGCCTAACGACTATAAACCTTTCTAAATTTATCATCTTGCTATTGTAAATGTTGCTTCTCCAGGCATTATTCTTGAATACACTGGGAAACGAACCTCTTTTTTAGTTTTATTGAAAAAAGGAATCTTGTTAATTTTAGATAGAACATAAACTCTCTCTTCTGAATATCTATATTTTCTTAATTCATAATTTCCAAAACGATTTACAAAATATCTTAAAATAATTTTATTTTTATCATCTTTCATCCCTAACCTGAATGCAATTTTAGAAAAATCAATTATAGCAAAGTCCCGAGGATATCCACTCTTTGGTTGTTTGCCCTCAAACCATCCCTTAATTGAATTAAAAATTTTACTGATCATCTTCTCCCTCCTCTGTCTCTTCATAGTAAATAGTATTTTCATCAATGTCTTCTGGGTATTCATTTTGAGAATTATCTATCATAGATTCATCAACTTTTATTTCTTCCCCAGTTTCTTCTTTATTTTTTTCTGCTATCTCTCTTTGACCTTTTATTGTCATTAAACTTTGCCATGTTGTTGGATAGCTTCCAACACTTCCTTTTTTTAATCCTATTGGTTTTCCCTCTCTTGCAAGTCCTCCCAAAAGGGATAATGTAACCTGTAATACCTGAAATAAAATATACAAAAAAGTTCTTGGTTCTTTTATTATTATAATTTCTTTTTCAATATTTTTTCCTTCTTTTTCAATATAATACTTAATCTTCATTCCCTTTTCATCAATTTTTTCATATTCACTAATTGCTTTTGATAGAGATTCATAAATTAAAGATTCCGATGCTAACCTCAACGCTTTTGAATAAGCAGATAATCTTGCAACACCAACCCTCTTAATTGGAGAATTTACTTCATCATATTTTATTAAAAGTTCTTCTTCTTTTTCATCAAGGGTTTTTAGATATCTTCCGATGTTGTCAATTAACCATCCATATAAAACCTCGTCGGTTCTCCCTTTAAGAATTGTTCTGTCATAAAGTAATTGTTGTAGTGATGTTAACATTAAATCTAATTTAATTCTTGCGTCCATTAAAGACTTTTTTGCATTATCTAAATTTCTAACAGAAATCCTAATTCCTACTGATGAATTGAATCCTTGAGAATGAGAAACCAATCTTGAGATATCTATCGGTGACCTTTCTCTTAAATCAATCCAGCTAATCAACGGCATTTTATATCAACCCCTTTTTTATCAAATATTCTTCTGTAAATTTAACATTTTTTATTTTAATGTGAGATTTTCTTGAATGCCATTTACCATCAGTCCATCCAGGCTGGTCAGTTCTTTTAGTAATAAATCCTCTATCCTCTAATCTTGTTACTGCTCTATGAATTTGCTCTCTTTTCAAAGATGTATCTTTCATTATTTCATCTACAGTTACTTCTTTACTTTTCCAATAAATTGCCCTTAAAATATTGTTTTGATTATTTTCCATTTTTTAAACCATCCTGTACTGAGAATTTTATTAGCTTACTGCTTTTTTGGTTCCTCACCAGGTTTTTCAGTTGGAGTTTGAATAGTGTCTGGTTGTTCATTAACAACTGTTGACCTAATGTTTTGAATAAGTTCAAGTGATTTCTCGTCTGATAATTTAACTCCTTCTCTCTCTGCTTTCTTCTTCATTATCTCAAACTCTTTTTCAAGTTTTGCTATATTGTCCTCTTGGATCGCATTTATATTCTGAACATTAGCCATGTCTCTTTGGATCATCCTATATGATTTATCGATACCAGTTACTCTTTGCTCACTTTGAGAAAGTTCTGCCCGTGATGTTTCTGACATTTCCTGACTAACTTTATTTTCAGAAGTTAATACATCAATCTTATTTTGAAGTTCAATATTTAAGGCTTCAGACTCTGATAAATCAGAAGCTATATCTCCAATTCTATTATTAAGTCCTTGAATTATTTCATACACGGGTCTTTTTCTTGCTTTAGCATATCTTAATTTTCCGTCATTTGTTGGTATTAATTCTGCTACTTGATCAATCATAATATTCTCAAAGTACCCTCCTTCTTTATCTAAATTAACTGGGATCATTCCACGAGCCATATCATTTCCTAATGCACCAGCACTCTGAAGCATATCTGGAAGTGTTGACATTCTTAAAATTAAATTTCCTTCCCTATCTAACAAAGCAAAATCTCCATCTTCTGTAATTCCGAAATCTCCAAAATCTGCCAATCTTGTTGATCTATCAAAAGAATAAATTCCTAACCTCTCCCTAAATTTTTTGTCTCTTAAACATTTTGCATAGAACTTTTTTAGTGAGAAAATTTTTCCTTGAGATTTTAATTTTAACTCATCTTTCCTTTCATTAAGAACCGCCTTTACATTCTCTTCTTCATTTTTATCCGTATCTCTTTGCTTTAGTTTAGCAATTGTGTTTCTTAATTTTGCATTGTCTCCTTTTATTTCTGCATTTTCATATGCCAAAGCTTTTACTTGATGACTATCTTTAACAGAATCGGGATCAATGTTAACATGAACTATTTTTTTTGGATTTCCAAGAAAAAAATTTTTGATTGCTTCTTTTATTGTCATTGTTCATCCCCAACATTAAAGGATAAACCCGCTCCGTCTTGAGTTTCTTGAGTATAACTATTTCTCATCTTTTTTCTTATTCCAATTATAATTATAATTATAATTATTGGAACAAAAATCAAAAACCATGCCCAAGCAGGAAATATCCACCATTTATTTGAAAAACTAAATCCAGGTATTTCATAAGTGCCAATGTGCGCTCCATCTGCTTCAATTACATAAACACCCTTTTTATCTGGCAAGAAAAAAATTAAATTCCCAGTACCTTTTGCAATTTCTGTTCTTTCTACATCATCCATGCTTTTTTTATGATAAACGACCCATGAAGAATTTATATTTAATGTAAAGTTCTGATCAATTCCTTTTTTGAATTCTCCCCCAAAAGAAACAATTCTAACTCTATCATCAACTGTAAAATTTATTATTTCTGTTTTGTATCCTTCTTTCACAGCCTTAATTTCATTAACTCCCCCTGGAAGAGGACCGACATAAATCCCATTATAATCTTTCCCACCAATAGTTATTGTTGCATTATTAATAGAAGTGTTAATGCTAAACGTTGTTAAAGTATCGCCTGTACCAGGACTTATTCTAATTTCAATCTTTTGTGGTTTAATATTTATTGTTTGAACAATATCTTCATATCCTTCTGCCTTTCCCCTTATCTCATAATCTTTATTTGGTTCAAAAGCATATTCAAAGGTTCCTGTAGAAGTGTTTAACTCTAAAGCATTAACCCACATTCTTGGTCCTTGAACTAATGAGCCAGTTTTATTATCTCCCAACTGAATCAAATAAGATTCTTCGTCCCCAGTCGCTTCATCTAATTTTGGAGTAAAAATAAATTTCAAAGATGTTCCAGCTACAAGAGAACCTGCAGAAGTTATTCTGACTGTCTGTTTATAGGGTTGGAAAATTGGGGCGCCGTTATATCTAAAGACCACAACAAAATCGGTCTCTCCGTATTTCAAGGGGATAAATTCATATTTGTAAAGCCCTGATGAAACCTCAACAGTTTTGCCTTCAAAATATTCTGAATATTGTGGTTCCACATTTAAATTTGAGACTACTCCACTGCATGTAAAAGAGTAAGTGTTGTTTAAATTAAAAGATATTGCAGATAAGGAACAAGTTGGAGGGGTTGAAAAAGTATCTCCTGTCACAGGGGTAACTCCTGCAGTCACCTGCAATGTCAAACTAATTGTTGGCAAAGGAATTTGACCTTCGGAATCTGTAGCAAGAATACTTAACTGAGTAAAGTAGGAGCCAGTTTGCGCATCTATTCCAGAAAAAACAATCGGTATTTGAATTGAACTTCCTGGAGCAACCTGTCCTAAATTAAGATCCCCAAACATAATTGTTTCTGTTCCAGGATTAAAGTCAACAGATAATATGTTGATTGGTCCTGGATAATTAGAAGGAACTGTTAACATAATACTTTGTGTTTTTTCACTTCCTTGTTTGACTGTCACAACTTTAGATGTTGGAAAAACAATAATATCTGATTCGATTTGAGTTTCATTTTCTTCAATATAAATTCCAACAGGAGTCATCCCTTCAAAATAATTTATACTACCAACATAATTCCCTACTGGAACATTTGGTTTTAAAGAAATTGTAACCCACCTGTTTGTTGGATCGGCGGTATAGAAATTTAATTCTGCGTAAGCAGAAATACTTGAAGACAAAGATAAAGTTATTGAAGAATTTAAATCAACAAACTCAATTGATTGACTTGGGTTTTGATTATTTAAACTTACTTGATTTGGTGTTGCTATTGTAGCACTAACTAAACTCAGGAAAAATATTGAGAGTAAAAATACTCCTGTTATTATCGTTTTCTTTTTTAGGTCGGTCATTTTGAATATTATGCGAATATTGATACTGCAACTGAAACTGCCAAAAAGATTAATAAAGCAACTATCCCCCACTTTAATAATTTCTTTGCAATTGTTATTACTGATAAGAGTATATAAATACTTACACCTAAGATTAAAAGTAATAGAATTTGAGATTGTAAAACAGTTAAATTAACTCCATATTTAGCAATGAACTGAATTACTTTTTGTGTTGCCCAAGATAATCCATCCCCTATTGCAGGGATAAATGATAAAACCTCTTTAATTGTCATATCTAAGTATGACAATCATACTTTATAAAGTTTTTGGGTGAGAAAAGAGAGGGGAAAAACTGACCGACCTTTACAGAAAGCATCCCCCTCAAAAAAAAAATAGGAATATGATGGTAGTTTGTAACAAATGAAGTTTTAAAATAAAATCAAATTACTTGAAAAGGAAACTACCAAACCCCCTCACAAAGGAAAGTTATTTCCCTTTCTTTTTGCCTTTAGGCTTTTTCTTACACTTTCTGCCTTTAACAGGTGTCTTCAGTTTGCCGTATTTGCATTTAACCATCTTTTTTTACCTCCTTTTAATTGACAACTTTTTTCCATCCGAATTTATAAGTTGCGATTAAGACAATTATCCCAGCTACAAGAAGGATCCAATTATTTATTCCTTCTAATCCAAATATTCCAATCAAAGATTTAAAGATTGCCCAACCACCAATAGATGTTATTGCGCTTATTAAAACTATTCTTAATATATGAACTTCATCAGCAAGTTTTCCAAATCTTTTTTTAACTTTAGTTGGTACACAAATCTTCCCCGCTTTCTTAAATCCTTTTTTACATTTGTCTGCCATATTATTTTTTCTTTCGTGGGTGCTTCAAGCATTTGCCACTATTTTTATTTACGCCGAACTTACATTGCTTTTTCGATTTGGATTTATATCCTCTAATAGTAGTTCCTTTTTTTTTGTTTGCCATAAAACATTTAGAGAAATATTATTTATAAACTCTCCCTACTGTTTGGTGATAGGAGAGTAAAATAGCACGGGAAGGATTTGAACCTCCGATTTTTAATTTTTATTAATATCATCCCAATCCATACTCAATATATTCATGCACCAATGCACACATCCATGACATCTTGAGCAAAGCCTTACATAATCTCCAGTTTCTAATTCATTTCTAAGATCTTCAAGAGACATGCAACTTAAATCTTTATGTTTGCTTCCATTTTTTCTATGGCATTTCATAGATCTTTTACTTTGGCAAAGTTTACAATTATTCCCAAGAATTTCATCCATAATCCTCTTTTTCTTGATCCTTAAAGTGATACTGGCTTTCTTAACTCTCTTTTTTGTCATTTTAATTTTTTCTTTCTTAGAAATAATTTTAGTTGTTCTTGTTGGCAACCCACTTTTTTTTCTTAAATACCATTGACTTTGGTATTCCTTCCGAGCTTCAATGTCTTTTAAAACCATTGATATACAATGATTATTATATATTTAAACCTTTTTGTGAACTTATTTAACAAAACTATTCTACCGTGCTGTTAAAATTAGAATAAAGTATTATTTAAGGATTTTGGTAAAGATCACAGGGAGAGCATTTAAGTGTTAAGTGTTAATTAGAAGTCTTGCGGGATAAAAATATTTTTTTTTCAATAACACTTAAATCACGATGTTTAAGTGTTTTATATATTATATATATTCTATTTATAAAAATATATATAGTATAGTATATAGGTTCCTCATTAAAAATGCAAAGGTTTATAAGTAAATAAAAAACACCTATTCATCCTTTTTCCTTTGAAAATAACAAAGAACACTTAAACATCGTGTGTGTCAAAATGTAGTTACTATAAAATTAATAAATAGTAAATTTCACAGAAATTATTGAAATTCATCAAAATACCTATTTTGAAAGTTTTGAATTTTTAGTTTTTTTGGCATATTTTTGATTTATGTTTTTAACCTAAAAAAAGATAAAGTTTCATAAAATTTTTTGTCATTATAAAAATATAACACTTAAACACTTAAAAAAGAAACATTTAAATAGTTTAAATTAATTAACAATTTATGATAATTGAATTATCTGATGATTACCTCCCTGAAAAAATTTTACATAGAAAAGAACAGATAAAAGAAATTAAAAAGATTTTTAAGAATTTCAAAAAAAATGGTATGGGAACAAACTTGGCATTATTCGGTGTTACTGGTTCTGGAAAAACATGTTTGATAAAAAAAATTATAGAAGAAGAAAATAATGCAATATATGTTTCTGGTTCAGAAACCAAAACACCATTTAAAACAATTAAAGCAATATTTAATTTAAATATAAAAACATATGAAGAATTATTAAGGGTAACAATAAAGAAGTTAAAAGAAAATCCAAAAATATTAGTAATTGATGAGATAGACAAAATAAAAAATTTTAACCAATTAGCTAATGACTTAAATACTGTTTATCGTAAAACAATGGTACCTATAATAATTGTTACTCTTAAAAGAAATATTATTGAACAAATGCCTTCAGATGTTAGGAAAACATTATTTTTTGAAAAAAAAAATTTACCTTCTTATAATGCAATAGAATTAAAAGAGATCTTAACTTCAAGATTAAAATTAATTAGAAATAAATTTCCTGGATTTGATACTGGCACAATTAATTTTATTTCTGCTATAGCATCAAAACAAGGTTCTGCAAGGGTGCTTATGAATATAACTTTGAGATGTTTACAAAAAAATAATTTTAGTCGGAAATTTATTTCTGAAATGTATAATGAAATGATTAAAGAAGATTGGTTAGATTTTGTAAATGATATCAATGAAACTGAGAAACAATTTTTAAAAGTATTGTTGGAAAGATGTGATTATAAAAATGAAGTCACTTCAGAGATTCTACAAAAAAATATGGGAGGATTTAGTGGCGCAAGAATTTCTCAATTAATAAATACTTTTGAAAGATATTCTGTAATAAAATCAAGACATGAAAATTTAGGTAGGGCTGGTGGAAGAAGAAGATTGATAAAATTTGAATCAAAGGAAGGATATTCAGATATAAATAAGATGATGAGGTATAATTAAAATGTTTGAAAGATTTACTTATCTAAAAAATATGAAACAATTAAGGTTTATTTATAGAAAAATTAGTGTGTCTAAGAGGATAAATGCAGAAGAATATCTTAAAAATTTCCTTCTTTCAAAAGGATGTAATATAAAGAAATTTTATGGAAGACCAAAAGGTATCCCTGATTTTTTTTGTTCAAGAGGGAATAAAGAATTTTATGTTGAAGTGAAGACTAATAATGACGGATTAAAAATCGATCAAATAAAATGGATTAATGAAAATAAAGATAAAAAAGTTTTTGTGGTTATTTTAGAGCAAAAAATTAATAAAAAAGTAATCCCTAAAAGTAAAAAAAAGTTTAATAAAAAATTATGTTCTATTTGTTGTAACTGGAAAGATTCTCCAATAATCACTAAAATAAATAATGCTTATGTTTGTGACTTTTGTATAGAAAACGGATAATGGTAGATAGATGTCCTTATTGCGGAACTAAACTAAGCGAAACAATCTATGGAAGAAAATTTTGTCCTAATCATGGGATTATTGAAGAGGAGGAAAAATCTGAATCAAAAGATACCCCTTCTTACGTAGGCTGATAAAAAAATTTGCAGAAGATGGCATATACAGAGAGACAATTGAAAAATATAAAGAAAGAAGAGAAGATGAAGAAAAAAAAGAAAATTGAGGATGATAAAAAGAAATTAAAACAAGGAGAACAAAAAAAATTAATTTAAAATGGAAAAAAAATTATCTGGGGATAGGAAAGCATTTATTGCGCCAGACGTAATAATTTCAATGATAACTGAAAGTAAAAAAGAAGTTGGTCAAATTTTAGATCATCAAGGAATGAAATTAATCACGAGTGACTTTGCATTTTACGAAGCAATATCTTCAATAAATAAAGAGGAGTTGGTTATGTCTGCACTTGCTAAGTTCCTATTAAGGGTACAAATTGTACCCAGTCCAAAAATAAACATAACATTTGAGAGGATAGAACATTTAAGGGGGGTTGCAAAATTAAAAAATGAAAAAATGTCCTAATTGCAATCATAAACTTTACAAAGGAGTTAATGGAATAAGTTACTGTAAATATTGTAATTATAAACACGACCCAAATTACAAAAAGGAGAAAAATGAAAATAACAGAAAAAATAAATGAGACCTACAAGCTGGTAGATGATGTAAAAGAAAGAATTGGGGAATTATCAAAAGAATTAAATAATTTAAATAATTTACAACAATCAACTTTTTTAGAGTATTTTCAAAGTTTGGGGTTGAAATTTGATGAATTAGAAATAAAAGATTTCTTCAGAAAACCATATATTTTATTGCCTAAAGGGAAACAAGAATGGTATTGCATTGTTCCCGCATTCATAAACTTCCAGGTAGGATTTTTTGACAGAAGAGAGGGAAATTATAATATTTACATAATCAATAAATATTCAAGATGGATGAATGATATTCCTGATTTTATGAGTGAAGAAATAGATTTAGAAGAACCAGATAAAATTTACATAAAAGATGGAGAATTAATCTTTGAAGAAAATTTATTGGATAAAGTTAGAACAAAATATGGTCATAGAATAAAGAATCTACAAAAAGATAGGGCAACAATTAAACAAGGATGCGAATTTGATTTAATAGCCGAACTAATAGATGATGGCAATTTACCTTTTATTCCAAGAGCAGTTGATAAAGAAGATTTAAGAGAAAAAAAGCTCAATTTTACAATGGAAGGGAAGTATCTTTTTCAAGAGGAAGCGTTTAAAGAATGGTTAAAATATGGGTCTCTTGGAGTTTATTGGATGACAGGGGCAGGAAAAAGTTTTTTAGGAATGAATGTTTTAGACTCGCTCAAATTTGATGAAAAAGATAAAAGAAAATTATTAGTGACTATGACTTCAACTTTAGTGGATCAGTGGAAATTATATTTTGAGCAATATGCACCAAGATTATCTGAAGAAGTTGATATTGTTACTTATAATGCTTTCCATAAAATTAAGGATAAAAAATATATTTGTGTTGTTTTTGATGAAAATGATAGGCTCCCAGCAGACACTTTTTCAAGATTTTCAACTCTAAATGTAAAGTATAGATTGGGATTAAGTGCGACTCCATATAGAGAAGATGGGAGAACAAATTATATTTTTGCTTTAACAGGAAAACCAATGGGGTTAGACTGGAATGCTACATTGAAGATTTTAGGAAAAAAATTACATCAAATTAATATTTATATTTTAAAAACAGAACAAGATAAAATAAGAAAAACTGGGGAATTATTGGATTTAAATAAAAAAACACTTATCTTTTCAGATTCAATTAATTTGGGAAAATCAATATCTAACAAATTTAGTATACCTTTTATTTATGGTGAAACCAAAAAAAGATTGGATATTTTAAATGATAATAAAGTTAATGTTGTTTCAAGAGTTATGGACTATGGAATAAGCATAAAAGATTTAAAACACATAATTGAAGCTGACTTTCTTTTTGGTTCAAGAAAACAACAAGTTCAGAGAACAGGAAGATTATTGCATAGTCTATCCAAAGATTCAAGACACGACATTCTCTTTACTTCAAACGAATTTAACAAATACAAAAAAAGACTTTTTGGTTTGATGGAAAAAGGATTTAAATTAAATTTCTTCAATGAAGTTTCAAGGGATAAAATAAAAATTGATGAATCAGATTTTAAGCCAATGCAAGAGATAAAGTTGCCAGAAAAAAAGGCACCCGAAAAAGAAAAAGAATCGGAACCAGAAAGAGATGAAGATCCACAACAACAAGAAATAATTCATAACAAAGTAGATTATGAGAATTTTTTGAGACATCAAACTGTTAAGGATTTGATTAAAAAAGCATTGGAAGATAGCAAACAACCAAAAGTAACTAAAGGAACTTTAGCTTTAATTTTACAAAAAAGACAAGCAGTAACTTATGAAGATATAAGAAAATCATTAGGATTAGTTTCTGCATCAAATATTCCCACTGGAGTAAGTCCTTTAGAGAAATATGAAATTATAAAAAAAGTAAAAGATGGTGGGATGGTTAAAGTTGATTTTAATATTGAAGGAATAAATGAAATTGTTAATTTGTCTAATCAAAGAAAAAAATCAGAAAAACTCATGGAGGAGTTGTTTAAAGATTAAAATGGTAGAAGAAAAAATAATAAAACAAAATATTCATTTAAATATTGATCATGAAGTTTGGAGAGAATATAAAAAATTCTGCGCCAATCTTGATCCAGAAGAACATGCGTCAAATAGAGTTGAGAAATTTATGAAAAGAGATATGAAAAGAAAAAGGGGGAAAAATGGAAATAAAAATTGATACAACATGCAAGGAAGATTTAGAGAAAGTAGTTGATCACATGGAAAAATTTTGTGTTGAAAATTTTAGAGAATTTAAATTATTTATTGATGGGGAATTAAAAAAGGAGCAGAAAAAATAAGATGGAATTAAGTGAAATTCATGATTGCGAAAAATGTCACGGGAAGATTGTTTGCATTTCAATTGATGCGCTTGGAGTTACAAGGTGTGCTTATTGTAATCAGGTTGTTAATTACAAACCTTACTATGATTTTATAAGAACAAAGATGGAGGAAAAGATAAATGAATAAATTTTGGGCAAAGATAATCCTAATTTCAATGATTTTTTATGACTTAACATTACACATAGTTGAAATTTTAGATATAGTTCACATCCATCCGCTTTATCCGTATTTTCCTTTATTTGGAGAAATCAGTTATAATTTATTTTGGACTATATATTGGACATTAGCATTTATAATATCTTTAAGCTTATTATTTAAAAGAAAAAAGAAAAATGGATAAAAAAGAATTTAAAAAAAATATGGAAGAAACTTGTTTTGGAAGCTTGGCTTTTTGTTGTGGAAAAGAGAAAGAATGTCCTTCAAGAAATTCAGTGATTAAAAAATTAGGCATTACTAAAAAAGATTTTTTTGAACTGAAAAAAAGATTTGATTTGAATTTGTTTAATGTCGTGAATAGTAAAGAGTTAAAGAGAGGAAAAAATGATAATAAAAAAAATTAGTTGGAATAATTTTTTAAGCATGTGTCGTAAGGAATATCCTAAAGAGGCTTGTGGGGTTTTGTATTCAGAGAAGCCCTACTCAAATGAAGAAAGGTGGATTGTCTTTCCAATCAAAAATGTAGATCAAAACCCAGAAGAAGGATGGTATTTTGATTCAAAAGAATTACAAAAAATTAAAAGTATTGCAAAAAAAAGAAAGTTTGTTAAGATAGGAAATATTCACACGCACTGCATTGAAAAAGGAGAAAAGTTTACTGAAGAATATTTTGAGCCTTCTGACACAGATCTAAAATTTGCGCAAAAGTATAGAGATATAGTTCGGGGGATAATTGTTATTGATGATAAAGAAATTCACGGAATTAAATTTCATGATATGTTTGGGAATATGAGTAAATTATTCTTCATTAAAAAGAGGGGGAAAAATGTTAACTGAAAAACAAAAACAAGGAAAAAGAAATAAAGCAAGTGGAAGAAATTTTGAACTTAAAGTTAGAAAAGATTTGGAATTAAAAAGGTGGATTGTTTTAAAAAATCCAAATAATGTAATAGATCAACAATTTATTCAAGGGAAGTCAAAATATAATCCATTTACTAAAAGATTAATGATGAATTCTGGAGGATTTCCTGATTTTATTTGTTTCAAGGAATTATTAACTGAATCGCAGAATGAAAACCATGAATATGTTTTAGGTTATGAAATTATTGGTGTAGAATGTAAAGGGGGAGATGAAAAACACAAATATCTTGATAAAGAAGAAAAAGAAAAATGTAAATGGTTATTAAAAAATGTTTTTCAAAAAATTTTAATCGCAAATAAAATTAAAAAAGGAAGAAAAGTAATTATTAAATACAAGGAGATAAAATTATAATGGTGCTTGATGGAAGTCCTTCAGTTGAAGTTTTGAAAGTAGTCTTAGTTATAGATAAAGACAATGGTGAGAAAAAGTTTGCCTGGAAATTTGGAAATCAAAATATAAATTTGTATATGTTAGTTGGGGTTCTTGATACAATAAAGAATGATTTATTGCAGAAAATCCATGCTAACAGTTCAATAGGAGATCAGCATGATTAATCCTTTTAAAAATTATTCTCCAGAACAAAAAGAAAAAGCACTCAATAGAATGCTCACTGTTTTTTGCATTACTGTTTTTGTGATTGGAAGTTTTTGGGCTATCTATAATTGGAAGGCAAATGGGAATTTAGATTATACTTTTATATTAGAAGGAGAAAATATGAGTTCAATAATGATTTGTGAAGACATGTGGCACTATGAACTTATTGATACTTTTATCCCTTGCATAGTTAATGGAACTGTCGGGGGAATAGGGGGGAATACTATTGATTGGAGTTTATCCCCACAAGATAATTGTAAAA
>Ga0307928_10000584_pt1 | contig 27477 bp, 46 predicted proteins | sample AceLakmetagen232_FD_201815 | JGI IMG/M metagenome (GOLD analysis project Ga0307928, IMG submission 201815) | Saline water microbial communities from Ace Lake, Antarctica - #232 | ecosystem: Environmental > Aquatic > Non-marine Saline and Alkaline > Saline | place: Antarctica: Ace Lake... | reverse complement strand
ATAATAATGATACTTGGGATGAGACCTTCAGTAATGTACGATTTTTAGGTTCGGATGATACTAGCACTTGGGCAACTACGGGGTCAATAACATTTACTATAGCATCCAACGATACAGTAGAAACTGCTGCTATATATAAAGATACATCTACACTTACGAATGCAACGGTGTCGGCAACATATACTGGCAGTATCCCTATACTTACATTAAGTCCAGATGGCGGCAGTAATTGGGAATCAGTTACATTGGGGTCATCTTTATCTTTTACTAACACAGGTGGTAGTGAATTATTACTACGAATGAATAATGCGAGCGAGAATATAGTAATAACCGATATAGCGGTTATATATGCGAAAAGTTTATAAATGATAAAACTATATACATACTAGTATAAGAAATAAATTAATCAAACGAACGGTGTTCGTTTGTATACACGAGGAATAGAAAATGGGAATAATGAATACCTTATTAGGTGGAACGGATTGGTCAGATGGTCAGACTTTATATGCAGGTAGTTTAAATGATACTTTTGATGCTTTAGTTTTACATAGGAAAGTTCACTCAATTGCGACAGAAGATACAAGTACAAGTATAACGTGGGCAGATATGACAGATGGGACTTTTACAATTACTAATGGGTTAAATTCTTTAATCGTTGGTATAAATATTGGTGTAGATTTAAAAATTTCTAATGGTAGTTATCGTGCAGAAACCGGTTTAAAAATAGTAGGAAGCAATTTAGGTACTAAGTATTTTGTAACTTTGGATAACTGGTTAGTTAATGCTGGAGTTGATGGGGATACTTTTTCTCCTAGACTAGAAACATCTGAAGCGTATTTGTTTCAAGCACTCGATACTGGTTACAAACAATTTACAGCATCGGCGTTTTATCCTTTAAAATTATTAGATGCTACTACAACATTTTCAATAAGACTTCGTACAAACAATGCGTCTGGTACAGCGTATATCCAGAATGCAAAAGTTGAAATTATATATATTAAAAATTTTGTTGATGATTAAAAATGATAGCCAGCGATATGTTTCGGACGAAACTGTTGAATGATTTATTTGACGTGAAGGATGATAAGACATGGTTTAAAACTGTGTATTATTACATGATTGATAGCCAATACCGTGTGAAGATGCGAGTGGACAACTTTCTTAAGAAGCAGATAGTGGACCCTGACCTTGAGCTCGTGCATTTATCAAAACAATTTGCGCACTTATATCCAGACCAGATGATAATACAGATTTTGAAGTTTGTAACCGACAATATTACATATAAGCGAGACCAGAGTAACTTCGGTAAGACGGAGTACTGGGCAGGGGCTGGCGAGACTTGGAGAAAGAGGGCTGACGATTGTTTTCCATATGATGAAAAAATAATTGTAAAATGTAAAAAAACCAATTTAATACAAAATATTTCATTTAAAGAATTAAAAAATAAATATAAAGAATTTATGGCTCTTAGTTATGATTTTAATTTGAAAAAACCTGTTTTTAAAAAAATAATAAATTTTATAGATAAAGGAAAGAGAAAAACTAATATAGTACAATTACGGAATGGTTCATTTAGATGTACCAATGACCATAAATTTATGATTCAACAGAATGTTTTAAATTCATTTAAATGGCAGTCTTTAAAAGATGTTAGTTTTAATAAAAATAAATATTATGCACGTAATATATTATCATTAACAGGATTCGATGAAGGGTCCAAAAATATATCTAAAGAAGTATGTAATCTTATAGGGGCATATATTGCCGATGGGTGGAGCAGTCCTTCAAAAATATGTATAGCTGGTGATAATCCAAAAATAACACGTCAATTACATGTGGATTTAAATACGTTAGGAATATCTTTTTCTCAAAGTAAACGAAAGACGCACGCATATACTACTATTTTATTACAAAAAACGCCAAAAAAATATATAAATATATTAAAAAAATTAGGACGCATCGGAGCACATAAACGCTTTCCTTCATTTATAATGGATTGTGATAATCATACTATAAAAAATATACTTTATTATTATGGTCAGCGAGATGGTACACACAAAGATGGTAAAGTAACAGTTTATTCTACAGTTAGCGATGAATTAGCAAAACAACTTAAGTTACTATTACGCCGAATTGGTGTACATTATAGTCATTATATACAACATAATCAGTATAAAGATGCACATCGTTTACCAATTCATAGAATAGAAATAAAAGATAAACTTAAATCATATAAAAATAATACAGAGAAAAATAGTATACAAACGATAGTTCCATATATGTATGAAGACGTATGTGATATCACTGTAGAAGATACCCATAATTTTATTTTATCAAATGGAATTATAGCGCATAATTGCGATGGCATAAATGCACTAATATATGTATTAGCGCGTCTAGCTGGCATGCCAGAGTATCTATTATACTCATGCATAGGGTCAGTGAAGGAAGGTGGTCACTATTGGAACGTATATATATCACCAAAGACTGGAAAGGTGTACCCTATTGATGGAACATACTATATTAATCATTCACAAATAAAATCCCGATTACCATTTGAATTCTCTAATACCAAATATAAAAGTATATGGTTCATATTTAATGAGAATTTTACGGGAACATTGCGGTGATGTAATGATGACAGAAAATAATGTAAAGTATAGGGTGGAGCAGTTAGAGAAAACCTGCATGGACCTTGACACAAAGATAGACAAAATAATGACGAATCACTTACCGCATATAGAATTGCAGCTCGTTAAGATGCGAACGACCATGAATGTATGGATGTCGATAAATATTGGTGCCATTATTATAACAGCGATTGTTGCACAGTTGGCGGGTAAATTATTATGATATCCTCCGATGCAAAAAACAAAATTTCACAAATATTATTATATTGTATGTTTGCTATATTTATTATTATAACATTCATGGCAGTGTATCCAGTAAAAGTATATGAGCAGAATTATGATAAGCTTCCAGTGCTGACGTCACAAGTTGTAGCTGGTGAGGAACTTCGATACACGATTGATTATTGTAAATATAAACCCATAAGCGGTACAGTAGATAAATGGCTCGTAAATGGGGAGATTATTAATTTTCCAACAGTAACATCTAATCAAGATGCGGGGTGTCATAAGACGAATGTCGCATTAAAAATACCAAAATACACATGTAAAGGTATTGCAAATTTAAATATATTATTACGATACAAGGTCAATTTTTTTAGAACGCAGGAGTATTTAATGCGAACTGAGGATTTTGAGATTATATAAAAGCGTCATAACTATGACGAAATTAAAAAAAGAATATAAAAGGTGAATAACTATGGACAAAGAATGGTACAAATCGATGACTTATTGGGGTGCACTTGGTTTCGCTATTGTAACAGTGTTACAACAGTTCGGAATGCAGTATCCCACTCTGATACCAATTGCTCAAACCATCACAGGTTTAATGACAGCACTCGGTCTTAGAAGAGCTATTTAATTAGCTAAAAAAATTAAATAATTTTTCCTCTATGAATATCATAGAGGATTTTTTCTAATTTTTTTCCAATAAATTGCCAATCATATTCTTTTCGTATATCTTTTGATACAGCCATTGCCATCTTCTTATGTTCTTTATAATTATCTTTAACATCTTGCATAATAGCTACTAACTTCTTAACATCGGCAGCTTGATATTGCTGCTCCCCATATATATCATTGATGGATTTCTTATTCTTATCAGCGGGTATATCAATCGTATTATCTGTACAGAAGTCCGAATTACCTGACCAATTAGTCGTAATTGTAGGTGTCCCACATGCCATCGCTTGCAATATATTCATTCCAAATCCCTCAGACAATGATGTAGATATGTATGCATGTGCGCCTTTAAATAGTTCTGCCATATTCTCTTCAGGGATGCCGTTTTCAATGAATACCACGTTGCCAAGCCCCTGCAACTCTTCAATATATTTTTTGTTCTCCTCTGAGCATCCATATATCATATTCATTTTCAATATAAGATGAATATGCTTATCTTTCTTATTCTTTTTTGTGAATGTTTTCCATGCTTCAGCCACTTCTTTGAACCCCTTTCTCGAATTGTGTAAAGTGCCTGCCCAAAAGTACACGAAGTCATCATCATCAAAGAGTGAGATGTTCTCAGGTTTATATAGCGATGTGTTGATGCCGTGTGGTAGTATATCAATACGGTGTTTAACGCCGTTCTTTATGAATGTCTCTTTATTGTATTCACTAGGTACCAGCATCACCTTTATAGGCATCTTATTTATTATTTCTACCCATTGTGGTGGGAGGTCTCCCTCAAATGCTAAGAAGTATACCAGCTTTTTCTTATCTTGATGTGCCACTAGTGATTTATTTAACATGTGCTGCCTTATTGGTGGCTGTACACAATATGTTACAAAATCCTCATCTCTGTCAAAATTATTATACATTTTTAAAAAGTCTGGACTGAAATATCCTTTGTAATTATCATCCGTTACAAACACTTGATGTCCAGCTCTCAATAGATGCCGTGCCTCCTCTCGCGCATGCCCAGTTATTCCTTCATATGTATATAAAACTGAATCAAATAATATTTTCATTTTATCTTTACTCATTCGTCTCCACCTACCATATTGCACTCTTTACATAACGGTAATTTGTGCTTCTCATTATTATACATTAATTTTATATATTTCTCATGTATCGTTGAATTATATATATCATTTAATGTGTCATTATTTATGTCACCTAATATGACATCGCCCTCGTTGTCGATACAGCACAGGCTAACTCTACCATCCCAATATATTACTAGGTCTGTCTTAACACGGTCACATATCTTTTTCTTACTTGGCTGCAGTGCCAATTTATCGTGTGTCTTTCCACTCCAATCTAAGTATCTACTTATAACTATCGAAAATTCTTTAGAGAATTTATCTATAAAGGCTTTTACCGTATGAAGGTTATTACCTTCCGACTGTAAAATTTTCAATGATATCTTTTCTTTTATTGGACTGTTTTTTAATTTACTTAATATAATATTAAGAATCTTCCAGTTCAGTCCGACATGCTTTTCATATGAATCTTCATCACAATAGGATATAGATACTGTTATCTTTTCTATGTGGGCACTTCGCTTCTCCAATTCAGTTATAATATCATCATTTATGAGGCCACCATTAGTAAATATTACATATTTAATATGGGGTAACTCTTTTATAACATAGTCAAACCTTTCAAAGAATGTCTTATCCATGAATGGTTCTGAATTTAAATAGGGTAATATAAACTTTAAATTTGGAGCTGTTTTACATTCTTGAATAATCTTTGCAAAGGTTACATCATCCATATATCCCTTCTCACGCATCTGCACAGATAGGGGGCAAAAGGTGCACCTAGCATTGCAATAGTTTAAAGTTTCTATCTGTATTGCAGTTAGGTCCTTTATATCAGTCATATCGTTTAGCCCCAGCACCATCTTTAATCTTATCATAAAACTCTTGTTGTTTATTGTAGTCTTTTTTTGTCTTCGAGTGAACAATATGTGCTTTAACAATGCCGGTATTTTTCATCTGTATTTCTGGATGCTCATGTACATTACCAATCCATTTAACATGTTTTCTATTTAATCTGAATTGTGTGTCCGGATATACTTTAGTTTGAATATTGTCTATTAAATTCATTCGTGGCATTCCTATTGTATATATATTTTTAGGACTAGTTCGTACTAAATATCTAAGTGATTCGATTAGTGGACTTTCAAAAGTCTCATCAGCGTCTAACTGAAATATCCATTCAGTGTTAAGTTGGTCTTGTCCAAAGTTCCGTTGTGCGGCAAAGTTTTTATCGAGTGCATGCTGCACAACTTTTACATTATCATATCTACTTGCGAATTTCTCAACTTCTTCAAAGTTATCAGACATGTCGTCTACTAACACAACTTCATCAAAAAAGTTATGATATAGTTTAAATGTGTTTTGTTCTAATAGTTCTATGTTGTTCTTTATTAGGATGACAAGGCCGAGTTCTTTTTCTTTAATTGGGTGTCGTAATTTTGTATTAATGAGTGCTCCAAATTTATACTTTTGACTTTCTCCCCATTTTCTAATAAATCTAAAATAATTCTCTTCTTCAACGAGGCCCCAACTATCGTCTAATTTTGTATCATCACCTCTAAACCGTGTGGCCTTCCCAGAAAAATGATATAATACGGAGTCTGGACTCCTTATAAATGTTATGTTTTCATCATGCTCACATTTCATTATATATAGCCTATAAAAAAGGTCTGGGTCATTTAATGGTCCAGTATTAAATTGTGTATCCAGACCACCAACGGCCTTAAATAAACTTTTCGATATTAATAGTGGATAACTAATTTCATCAAAAGCAACTGGTTCTGGACTCTCTTGTATTTCTAATACTTTCTTTTTAAATGCTACATGGTCAAATTCCGCAATGGTTTTTCCAAGGTCCATATGAATAAATTGTTGTGAGATGTCAATGATGCCGGGTTCTATACATTTATTTGATACGATGGTCTGCTCATCTTCAGTATACTTTAATAGATTAACATCAAAGTGTGGTCCAGCAATCATATCATCATGCATTAAGAATACCCACTGATTTTTAGCCAAATCCATACATATATTAGTTGCCGTGCATAGACCAGCAGGGGTGCCTCCCATATTCATCTGTACTAGAGTAATCCCATCTTTCATTTGTATATCATCAGGTACTTGCTCATCGTCACCATCGTTCCATAGTATGACTTCATCGACGATTGTCGCATGTTCATTGATAGACGCAAGTGCAGCAACTAAATAATCTTTACAATTTTTGGTTGTTATTATTATTGTTATTTTCTTATATTTCATTTTTCAACTCCTCATAAATATCAGCAAATACAACTGGAACATGACTATGTGCATGCTCCAATATTTTTTTAGCAACGTCACGCATCTGTGGATGAGATGTTCCATCACAACGTACTTTTAAAAAGTTACGCCATTGACGTAAGTTACCAGTAATTATAATTTCAGTTTTTAATGATAAGGGGAGAACGCTTCTTGCTTCTTGCGGTGTGGCTCCCTTTGCTATCATTACATTGTAGGCGGTTTCGGATGCTTCGATTGCTCGCTTCCAAAATTTAAATACTTTTGTTTTTGGCTTCAAAAAGCATGGCATTATAAACTGCATGTGCCGTTTATTATAATTGACATATCTGGTCGACTCTTGAGCAAATGAGAATAATCGATGCCTCACTATTTCATTAGCTATTGCACGGTCACATATTACTCTATATGTCATTGAGCCGTGTTCAAGCATAGCCTCGTGTCCACGCTTAACCAGCATCTTAACAAAGTTGACTGCACTATCATCAGTTATATTCTCTTCAGACTTATAGCACGTTCTAGCGGCTAACTCAATACGTTGCAACATCATCTGCGTTGACCATAAATAGTGGACACTTGGTTTAACTATTTCCATTTCGTGCCTTCCATCTAACTATATCATTAACCATATGTTCCTCAAGTTCTTTTTTTATTGCCCTAGTGAGATTTTCATACTGGATTTCCATTAAACATACACGTGCATGCGTCAACTCATGTATAATAGTTTCATCTATGAATTTCTGTTCGGTATCTTCTAATGCTATATTAAACATGATTAACATTGTTTTCTCTTTGTCATCTAACTCTGCAGTAGCAAATGTATTTTTTTTCATTAATGCTTCTATCATAACAGTAATTTTCCAATCACCAAAGCCGAGATATTTCTTATTTTTATCAATGATATCCTTTATATACTTTTTGGTTAGTTTCATTTTGTTATAGTTATTATTGGTTTTACATCAAGTCCAAGTCGTTGTCCACACCAATTTAATCCAATTAGGATGCCCAATGTTATTATAGCAATAATTAAATACGGTCCATATATGCAGAAAAATAATACACGTACAATATTCAATGATAACATTTTAATACTTTCAATCATTCTTTTCATCTTTTCCACCAATTCCTTACATCATCATATGCAAATTGTTTGTTATAATTCATTAAGCGTAATTTTTCATCTTCGGTGAGTGTAGCTTGATTCATATGCTGACAATTCATACTTGACACCCTACCTGTTTCCCAATTATATTTGTCTGCACGCATTGCCATATGGGTATCATCAGATATGCCATACATTTTAGTGCCAGCCGATATACCGCCAATGTCGTTTATCATCTGTTTATATATTGCGAGTACGCCACCTTGAATCATATTTCTACTATATTTATAATCGTTTATATATGGCGCATCATTCTTAATGAGTGGAGACACCATACCAACATATTTATCATCAAACGGCCTCAAGAGTTCTTCAAGCCAACCACTTGGAAATAATATATCATTATCTACACTAATTAAATACTTATAATCTAAATATATGAATGCCCACTGACGGCTGCCAATACACCCTTTATTCTGCTTAGTTATGATATAATCATCACACCTATTCATCATATAAGTTTTAAGTTTAGGGATAGAACCGTTATCCCACCAGAAGAGTTTATAATCTACATTAGTCTGTTTAAGAGAACTAAGAGACCGTTTCGTCATCTCAAACTGTTCATCATTCCGTACATACGTAGTAAATAATATCCAAATCATTTCATCACTTTTTTGAATATCTAGTGTGTGAATAACACATTAAATAGTTTTCAATTACAGCGTCACCATTTGCATTATAGAGGTATATTGTCTTATGTTCTTCATCTACATTTGCATGCGGTTGTGCACTGTATGAGTAATCAGTATTTCTTACTATAGTCCAGTTATTACTTAAAGGATTATCTAGTGTATCGTCAATAGTTGCGTAATCTGAATCGGCGTCATCATCGTCATCTGAGGTTTCCATGTTATCATCTTATATATATAATAGTTTTTATAGTATAAAAGCTTTTCGGTTACTGTTCATTTTTCACTATCTATAAGTTGTTACATTTATGAATAACTTGTGAATCATACATATTCTTTAATGAACCCCTTAAATGCTTTTTAATTTTTTTTGATGTGCAGTTTAGTGCATCACTAAATGTAATATGTTCTATATCATATTTACTAAATAGTTTATAACCGGAAGCTTTATATGAACGAGCATCGGGGTTCTCATTACTAATGAGAAGCTGTGCACCCGTTATATATGCTATAATATTACCTAAACTTAAAAAATCTATATTTCTATCAACGACATTATAAATCTCACTTGTTTTACATTCTAACACTGATATGATTGTATTAGCAACATTATCAATATATGTGAATGGTCGACTTTGCTCTCCGTTACTATATACCGTAAATTCGATATCTGAAAGAGCGTGCCATAGCATCGTGTTAATAGATAGGTCATATCGCATCTTAGGTGACCATCCGAAAACAGTACCTAGTCTTAAAATGACGGGTCTAAATAAAAAGTCTGCGTGTTTCATTATGGCTTGTTCGGCCTTATATTTACTTTTACCATATACACCGATAGGATTTATTTGTGCGTCATCTTCTGTATTTGAATGTTCACCAGTAAAACCGTATACAGAACACGTCGATATATGAATCAATTTAACACTGTGTTTTTTGCATGCCTTTGCTACCATTTCAGATACATCTACATTCATTTCATTGACCTGCTTTGGGTATTTTTTACTTTGAGGTTCACCAACCATGCCAGATAAATTTATAACATGTGTAAAACCGCGTAATAGGCTATCTAAAAACAATTTAGATGTTCCATTGTTTCTTAAACAATGAATATATTTATATAGTGTAGTATCAATAACAGGTTCATGTGTGTCTAATACGCTATATTGTATATCCATTTTATTCAATATTTCACATAATCGTGTGCCGATGTACCCAGCTCCACCTATAATTAAAATTCTCATAATTTCACCTTTCCTTTCTTAATCTGTTCTCGCCAATACGCCTTAACTTCTTCATCAAAATCTTTCTGTTCTGTTAAGTGCGCCTCTGATATTTGTTCAGCATGAGTTCTATAGTAAAAATATTGATTACGGTGTGCCACATTATATAACAGGGAGGCCTTAATAGCTATATCATGGTCACCTGCTATTGGCCACCGTTCTTCAAGTCGCTCAGCCTTATAGAATTTTTTAGACATACAGCAACCTGGAAATGGCATAAACTGATGATTAATTATAGCAATCTTCTCTTGATATGTGCCACCCCAATCAGGTTTCACATGTAACCCATGAGGTTTGTCTGTATATACATATAGGTCCGCATAAGAGTAATCTATCTCGGGCTTCTCATTGTTAAATGAATTAACCAATTCTAGGTAATCTACTGGCATGAGGTCATCACCATCAAACTGAATTAAATATGGTTCGACTGCTACTGACCAAATATGGTTACGGGGGGTTGATGTCCCTAATGCCTTCTTGCATATCATGTATGTATACTGGTTGGGTTTAGCATCAAATTCCTGTATAAAAGGTTCAAGTAGGTCTGGTTGACTTCCATTAAAGTACACATAGAGGTGCCACTCCTTATATGTCTGCGCTTTAATTGAATCGAGACATTCTCTAAAATATTTTAAGTTTTTAACGGCTATCGATATAGCATATTTATAGTTTTCCATTACATTGCACCCACATAATTTTATTTAAATCATTTAAATTTTTAGTATCTATAATCTTAAAATGCTCAGAGAATTTGTGATATTGACTCTGAGGGGCCTCCCCTTTATTGTTGACATCTTCCCTGAAATCAATGATTAGGGCATACTTAAAATTCTCATTAATTCTCTTAGCTACTTCAGGAAAGTATTCGGTTGGAACATTCATAAGACTTCTACCACAGAAGGCGAGGTCTGCCTTAACTGAGAGGTTCTTTAAATCCTCCACTAAAAACATAATACTAGGATGCGTTTTAAGGCACCATTTAACCTGTTTATTGGAGACATCTGTTCCGACATAGTAAAGGTCCCGATTTGTAAAAAGATTGAAGTATGGGGCTGTACCGCACCCTAAATCAGCAACTAATACTATACTACTGTCAAACAAATCTAAAAATGCTTCTATTTCAGCTGCTTCTGCCTCATTATAGTGTTTAGTAGAGGTCCACTCATCTGAACGCGTATCCCAGTATTGTTTGGCTTTGAACTTCACTGTAAATACTTCTCCATATCATCTTTATATCGTTCAATAGCATATCGTTTTCTATACCAAGTACCGCATTCTTTCCATCGCTTCGAGTCAAAATATCCTTTATCTGTTTTTTCTATTATTTCTTCTATCATTTTACATATAATACCTATTTCAGGGGTACATGAATACATGAATGGCATTACTATCTCCTGTATCGTCCATCTACCTGCCGTCATCATTTCTATTGGTCCAAATGGGAGGCCATCGTGTATGGGAAACCTTAATATCCCATTAATTTTTGGTATCAGTTTATTCATTGGAACGAAGCCTAACCATTCCATATTTTCTATTTTGATGCCCTTTTCAACCTCTTCACCGAAAAAATAAAAGTCAATCTCTGGAAACTTGTTAGCAACATCTATCATTAAATTATTTCGATAGAAGTCGAGTCGTGTATTATACATATATACACCTATTGCAAATTTTTTTGGTAATGGTGTGTACTCAAACAGTGCTTGTGGTACATCACTCAAAATAATAGACTCTAACCCTAAAGCGGTCTTTAATTCATGTTGTAACCGTACATCTTCAGTTAAGTGTACAACTTTTGAACTTCTCAAACATTTACTGAAATGGTCACCATTCATTGCTTGCCATATATCTGTCCCAATCCAGTGACATATTACTTTCTTGGCTCGCCTAACACCAACTTCAAAATCTTTCATTAAGGGGGAATATATGCCTACTATTATTAATGTATCATTAGATGATACTGTATGAATATCTGTTATAAATGTTGCCCCTAATATATTGGCAAGATTCTTACCATGAAAGGGTGCTCCATCTGAATATACTTTTATTGCCACTTATCTGTCACCATTTTATTAGCTTCATCCATATATTTATCTTTATGTCGCTTAACTGTATTATGTTCACAAAATACATCATATATAAAACCACTTTTATATCCCGCTTTATTTAATCTAAATACAAAATCTATATCTTCGCCATACACTTTAGGGTAGTCTTCAGCAAAGCCACCAACTGCATTGAAGTACTCTATTGGAAACATTTGACAGAAACCATAAATATAAGACGTAATAAATAAACTATTCTTAATATCACTCATTTTGTGATTGCCCGCTTTAGTTGTTTTCATATTAGTTATGCAACCAAGTATACCAATCTTTTTATCAGTCTCAAACCAATGAGAAAATATATTAAGATAATTAGGTGTTTTCATTATAATATCGTCATCGACTCTCATTATATATTTTCCAGAGGATGCACATATTCCAGTATTTAGTGCAGGGGCTACGCTAATATTAATTGGGAGTTTTATATATACAACATCTTTTATTTGTCTTAATATTTTACTATGCTCTGGTCCACTAAAATCGTCAACGATGATAATTTCATAATCATTAGTTCTTGCATGTTTTTTTAAACTATCTATTGCCTTAACTGCATCCATTGCATTATTATGTGTTGCCATAACTATACTATACTTCATTCTTTTTACACCACGTTATACATTTTTCAATTACATAATTTTGTTCCTCTATACCAAGGTATGGACACATAGGTAATGACAGCATCCCTTGTGCACGTTTATCTGCGTTAGGGGTTGGATACGAAAAGTATTTATGGAAGACTGGCTGCTTTGAGATTGGTACACTATAGTGAATAGAGGTATCAATCCTACAGTCTTTTAAATATTGTTGCAACTCATCACGTTTTTTCGTTAAGATGACGAATAAGTGGAAGTTATTTGACTCTGTATAATTAGTCTTAAAATACTTAGATAAATACTTATGGTATCGCTTAGCTAACCACTTTCGTTTATCTATCCATCCATTTAAATAGTGTAATTTATGAAGGAGTGCGGTCGCGTTAATGGCACTCATTCTAGAATTCATCCCAATACATTTTGATACGCCTAATACGGTGTCTCTACCATGGTCACCCATCATTTTTAAAATACGTGCACGTTTAACATTATTAGTAACTATTGCACCACCATCCGCGATGCCACCTAGATTCTTTCCTGGATAGAATGAGAAGCAGGCTAAATCGCTTAACGGTTTATGACCATGCGAGTGTGCACAGTCTTCAATTATTGTTACACCTTCAAAAGCTAATAGCGGGGTTATATCTGTATAATCACCATATAAGTGTACGACGATGACTGCTTTAATTGTCTTATCCTGTGTTAAGAAGTTGTGTATTATCCCTATATCTGGTTGTCCATATTCATCACAGTCCATAAATACGGGGTTGTGACCTGTTCTAACAACGGCATCAGCAGTAGCTATAAAGGAATTTGCTTGAACGAGTACTTTAGAATGCGGTGGTAAATATAAAGAACGTAGTGACATTTCAATTGCATCAGTGCATGAATTAACTAGAATTGCAAAGTCTTTCCCGCATCGCTTAGCCCACGCTGCTTGGAATTCTGCTTTAGATTCATTATTAATAAATTGTCCATCACGTGCCACCTTATTAATAGCTAAACTAATCGGCGCTCCAACACTTTTCCATAACTTTTTTAAATTTATAAAAGGTACATTCATTTCATTTCATCTCTTAAAAAAATATATCATATAGGAATCACCCTATATGATAGTTACTTTACTCTGCAATTTCTGTAATTTTTGATATCTTATTTACACGCCCTTCTAATTGCATAACACGCTTAGCAAGCGCGGTAATTTCATCGTCGTTGTCAATAATCTCTTTACGTGTGTTGCTCTTTGTTGTTCTTTTTAAATGTTGTAATACCATTTTCCATAACCTCCTTAAAATAGTGAATACCATAGTCTCATCGCCTTCCCCAGTTTTTTAAAATATTTGTCATTCAGTTCAGGTGCATTTTCGATTTCTCTAATTATGGCTTCATATATACTTTCTTTTTCTTTTGGAACTGCTCTATCAATAACTTTCCAAAATTCCTCGTTATATTCAAGACCCCATGCCTCTTTTTTAATATTTGCAAATACGTTTGATGCACGTACATGATTGACTAATGGATTACCAGAAACCACTGAATGCCCATTATAGTCGCAAATCTTTTTAGTGATTACCCCAGCCCATATATCGCCAAAGCGATCATTCGGGTAATCTTTACCCATTAATAAAAAATACATAAACGGTGTCATTTCTCGTTTAAATGCAAAATTCATGCCACAGTGTGGATAATATGTCCCAAATGGAATTACTTCATCCTTGTGAGTTAAATATGGTACTAACTTATCTATCATTAATGTCGTTATGCCATCCAAATCAGGTACAACATCCCATAAACCATGAGATATCATAACCTCTGATGTTTTCTTTCTAATGTTATATGGGTAGCCACGAGGTATATAAGTCTCAATGGTAGACTTCCAAGGTCCGTTAGCAACGGTCTGAAAGAGTCGCCTTTTATGTTTATCGACTAAATCTTTATGAAATTCATGAGGGTAACAATCATCATCTAATGTAATAATCATCTCACATTCATCTTGATACGCTTTAAGGTATCCATATGAACGTACACAGTCAGTTTGATGTGGAATTATCCACGAAGTGGCTCCCATATCTTTTTTAATATCGGTCCAATCATAATGTTTAAATTGTTTAAATGCCGCTTGAACATCCTTCTTAATTACAAATTTCTTCTTATCATGGTCCTCAATTAAATAGAAATATAATTCATCAGCACTAGTTCCTATTCTTGTAAACTCTTCAATCCACATACTAAAAAAGTCATTTATACATTCTTTTCTTATTGTTGGTACAACCATTCCTATTCTCATCTTATCACCATTTATATATACGCGTTCAATCTTTATAAATTTATCTATTTTGTAAAAAGGCCTTAATGCCTTCATATTTGCCATACCGTCCTAATATTTTTTTAGGATTTTTTTCATCAATTTCTATCAATGATGGTACCATTGCTACGTCATATTCGCGTGCTACTTCTAAATTTACATTGCCAATAACTTCTATAGTTTCTATCTTTAATCCTGAATTTTTTAAAAGTTCTTTAGCTGCTACGCATCCAGGACAACTGGGTGTCGTAAAAAGTTTATATATCATATGTATCAGTCCTCATCTAATCTATCTGGTGCCATTCTGCTCCAATTCGGTTAAAAAATCTTTGATTGTCACTACCTCTCCAATTCTTTGTGGTTGGTTTTTCAAATCTATACTCTCCGTCCATTATATAATCAAATATATATAAATATTTTGATTCAATATGTTCAAAGCGTCCACCAGTATATAACATTATAGTTTTATCATTATAATGCTGCATAAAATATCTGCAAAAATCTACAACGTCATCCATTTGTTCAGTCGGGTCTCCCCCACTTAAAGTGATACCATCAATAAATTTATCATCTTCTTTAATGTATTCTAGTAATTCTTCTTTTGTTAAATCTTCACCAAAAGTGGGTGATTTTAAATCACCAGCATGACATTGTGGACAGTTATGCTTACAACCGCTAAAATAAATTACAGTTCTAATTCCAGGTCCGTCTACAATTGAAGTCCGCTCTATGCCACCAATTTTCATAGTGTATTCGTTGGACTAAATTCCTGTCTTTCAGAAAATTCAGCAACTTTACCCTCGTTCCATCTATTAACTTCAGTTATATAGCCTGTTACTCTTGAAAATATAGCACACGGTATTTTTCTTTCCATTTATGTTTCCTCCATTTTTTTAGTTTCTAGTATTCCATACTCTTTCAATTCCGCTTCAGTGTGGTTTAATGGACACATTTCATGTGTACCTGCTATATACCCATGAATGGGGCATATAGAAAAGTTAGGTGTTATTGTAAAAAATGGTAATGTCGTCGCCTCTGCAATCTTTTTTACTAACATCATACAGTTAATCCAATCAGTTACACGCTGTCCTAAGAAGACGTGAACTACTGTACCACCATTATAGTACTTATTAAATTTATCCTGTAGCTTTAACATCTTATATAATGAGATTTTATTCTCAACATGTACATGGGATGAATTTGTATAATAGGGGGTCCCATTACCTGCTGCAATTATTTTAGGATGAACTTGCTTATCATATTTAGCCAGCTTATATGCAGTACTTTCACTTGGAGATTGTTCCATATTATAAAGATTACCAGTCTCTTCTTGAAAGCGTGCAACCTGTGCTTGTAAAAATTTTAATACTCGCTCCATCAATGCTTGTCCATCATCAGTTGTTATATCCTTCCCAATTAAATTTAAACACATCTCGTTGCCACCGACGAGTCCAACCGTTGAAAAATGATTTTTAAATGTACCAATATATCTTTTAATATACGGCATTAAACCCCGTTCAAGATTTTTAGATATAAGTTCACGCTTTATTTCTAATGACTCTTTTGCAATGATTGCATATTTTTCAATAGATTCTAGCAACTCCTTCTCATTCTTTGCTTCATATGCAAGTCGTGGTAGGTTTAAAGTAACTACGCCAATGCTGCCAGTTTTATTACCTGCTCCAAATGTACCACCAGATGCCTTAATAAGTTGTGACTTATCAATTCTTAAACGACAGCACATTGAATATTGCGACTCTGGGTCAAGGTCGGAATTTAAAAAGTTCTGAAAGCTGGGTGTTCCATATTTAGCAGTAGCCTCAAAAATATATTTAGCAACCTCATCATCCCATACAAAATTCTTATGAAGATTGATGGTGGGTATTGGAAACGTAAATGGTCGTCCACGTGCATCCCCATCAGACATAATGTCAAAGAATGCCTTTGCAATCATCCCAATTTCATTATTACAATCACCATATGTGAAGTCCAAGGCTTTTCCACATATTTTTGGATGTAGTGCCTTAAATCGCTCTGGACATTTTAAATCGAATGTACAATTAGAGAATGGACTCTGCATTCCAACACGTGTTGGAATATTTAATGGGTATATAAACTCTTGCATACACTGTTTTACTTCCTTGTAGCTCAAGTTCTCCATTTTAATGTATGGTGCTAACAAAGTATCAATAGAGTTAAAAGCCTGTGCACCAGCTGCATCAGCCTGCAATGTAAACAAATAGTTTACCATTTGATTAATGGCTGACCGTAAATGTCGTGGCGGTAATGTTGATATTTTACCATCTACCCCATTTAATCCTAGTTCTAGCATTTCTTGTAAATCATGTCCCATGCAATAAACGACAAGTCCAGCACCTAAATCATGAATATGTATATATCCATCATCGTATGCCTTTTTTATTTTAGATGGGAATACCTCATCTAGCATATACTTTTTTACTGATAGTTCTGCCAGCATTAATTGTAGTCCAGCATAGGAGTACTGCGTATTTGAATTCTCTTTAACTTGCCATATATCTTGCTCGATATAGTCCTTTATTACATTCTCTGTCACTATTCATTCACCTTTATTTCTGTCGTTCTAACTCCTTCCAAAAGTCATCAATTGTTTCAAATATAAAATATGCCATATCTTCCTTTGCCTTATCATCAGTCGGTTTAATTTTAACATCCATATTGTCTACTATACGCTGGGTAAGATAATTTCTATTTATATTATCATCTATATCTATATAGTTTTTCCAAAATATATTATCCATTATTTAAACACCTCTTTCCACTGTTCTGCAATTTTATCCCAATCACATTTATCTTTAACGAATGCACGTCCATTACTACCCATGTCTTCTGCTAGTTTCTGATTACAGTACACTTTTTCTAAATCCTTTACTGATGCCTCAACATCTGGTATAGCGTGTCTAACATTGAATGCGCTTGCCCATGTGCTTATTGGCTTACTTGCCAGCCCACATTTAGGTGCCACCGTTAATTCATGTGTAGTTGTGTAGTCCGTTGCAACCACTGGTACTTCAGTAGCAGCCGCCTCAATTAATGGGAAGCCAAAGCCCTCACCTGATGCAAATGTAGCATATATGTCTGCAACTTGATATAGTTGTGCTATCTCGCTGTCCTGCGCCCCTAAATTCAATGAGTTGCATAATGGTGAGAAAAATATCTGTTTGCTCAATAGGTCCTTATATTCATTTCCAAATTGAATAGGTAAACATCGTTGAATGTAGTCTACTAGGTCTGTACTAGGATTAGTAAAGTCTGGCATGTGTATTAAATACTTAGCCTTTGGGTGTTTAATTAAGAATTTTGCCACTATATCTATATTTAATTGTGGTAATTTTCTTGGAGAGTTTCGTGCTATATATAAAATAATCCTATCATCCGAATTAAATTTAAATTTAGACTTAATCTTCAATTTCTGAATCTTGGATGCTGGCTTATATATGTCAGTATCTACACCATGATATATAACTGCATCAACGTTAAATCCATCCTTCTCCATAACTTCTTTTCCAAAGTCAGTCATTGCAACAATTTTATCAGCCCTCTTCATCATAGGGATGCCAGTAGTTGGACAATTCTCCCCATCATGTGGAATATATAATACTAACTTACCATCATATAAATTCAGATTTAAACCCTCCTGTGCTGTCATTGTAAATGAATCTTCAATCCATAAGTAATAGTCTGGCTTAACGCGGTCTACCCAATATTGACGGAGGCTTTTACCGCTATCAATTAATGGAAAAATAGTGACGCCGTTATTCATCACTGGCATCCCACTATATTGCTGACCAATATGAAATACTTCATACTTCTCATCTTTAGCCAGTCTAAACATTATTTCACGAACTACACGTGAATACCCAGTAACCAAATTATAAGAATTTGATTCAATCATGACTTGTATTTTGTTTGCCATTTTATTTAGTTACCTGTGGTGTATTTAAAACGATAGCACCTTCTGCCGTCTTTATTTCTATATGTTTGTGTTTCTTTTTTTGTGCATGTTCAATCAATTTCGATAATGTGCTTTTCATTTTATATCACCTTTATATATACACGTGTATATCTTTCTTTTTTCCATCTAATCTTATCTTTGGGGAGCCTGACTTTCCTGGTATGTATGCTTTCTTCAATGCATATCCACCGTACTTTAAATAGTGCCCAGTCAATACATAATATCGCTTGTGCTCCTCAACTTGCTTGTTACCAATGTTTAATTTTAATTTTACATCAGCTGATGTATCTAATTCGTGAACGTGTCCCATACAGAAACAATCCGCATCAATATATGAACTGAATTGTCTAAGTGCTGCCATCTTTGTGTGAGGCTTAGTTGAACCAGATGCTCCATGTGTTGTAAATAATATATAACTAACATTCTTTATATGTATTCTATGTACGCATGAATATTCTAAATAACTTACATCTAATTCTCGTGCTAACATTTTAGATATATTGAGGCTCGTTCTATCCCTAATTCGTTCTTCATGATTACCCGTATGTAGTCCATATATTTTTGACTTAATTGGTAATAATAGTTCTAGTGCTAACTCATACTGTTCCTCAGGTGTCATATCATTATCAAATGTACCTGCACCAACTGAGTCCCTTAATCCGTCATCTAATAGGTCACCCATTAAAATGACACGCGCATTCTTATTATCTTTTATCCACTCAATCATCTGTTTAATACGTGGTAAATTACATTCTCGTGCTCCGAGGTGCCAATCACCAAACGTTATTAAATCGATGTGTGTGCTCCTTTCCCTTATCATGTTCGATTTCATTTCGTTTATTCTCCCATACATTCTTACATCTAACATATGAATCTTAAAAATTAAAAAGTTTCTCCTCGAAAGGAGAAAAAAATAAAAAAAACTTTAGGCTACTATAGCTATAGTTGCTTCAAGCTGCTCCTCTGGAACATATATTTTTAACTTCTCATCATCATATGCATCTTCCGGGTCTTTCACCAAAATTCCATATTCTGTTAAAAAATCTTCATCTGTTCCTTCGATGTCACCATCGCTAGTTAAAACTTCACTAAAGTCAAGTTTTACTTTTACATCTTCAATTATGATGTAGTCACCAGATGTTTTAAATAATACTCCAGAGTCACCACATTCTATGTCACCGGTAAGTGCTTCAAGGTCATCGTTATAAATAACGCCAGCCATATCAACATATACTTTCTCATAATCAGTAATTCCATTAAGGAACTCTCCTTTTACTTCGACACAATCTGTGCTCTGTTTTGTAACGGCTCTAAATGTATATGTATACATATCTTCATCCGTCAATCCATCATATCTAATGAATGCATAGTCATTAGGTAATGCGAGTTGCTTATCTACCCCTAAGGCTTGATAATCTTCATCGTCATCGATGTCCATAAACTCTTCAATAAGTCGTATACCAACACTTTTATCTGTTATTACATATTCCCAAATTGAATCGTCTGCATATTCTTCACTATCTTCAATTGTTACTTCAGTATCATTACCTACACGTATTTTTACAAGTCCAGAATCAACTGGTGCATTATACATGAAAATATCAACTATGCTGAAATCCAATCCGCCAATAGTTACTTCGTCACCAAGTTCTACAGCTTGAGTGTCATCGCCAACGGTAATGACTGCCATATCTTCGCCAACCTTTGTCACTGTTATTACTTTATCATTGATTGTCTCTGTTTTACCTAATTCTAATGAGTATTCGTCACCAGTGATGTAGGTTATTTCGTTACTGCTCCAGTCTATAATTTCAATTTCCGTTCCCAGGAACTTAATTACAGCTGTGTCATCTTTATCAATTAATGCTGTGTCAAATTTTGCTTCTACCTTGAATGTATATTCAATTCCATTGGTTGGAATAGTTACATATGTTTTTCCATTATAATCTGTACCAATGTGTTCCACTTTTAATCCGTTTAAGGTTAAAATCTCTTCAGCATCATAGTTGTCACCATCAAACACTATTTCATCATCAAACAGTGTATTTACATCTCTATCTGAAACTCTTTTATTAGCAATTGTTTCGCCAATTTCAAGTTCGTCAATTTTATATGTATCCTGTTCATTGACGAGAACTTCTTCAATAGTTTCGTTCACTGGTTCCGTTTCCGGTTCAGTTACTGTTTCTTCAATTGGTTTTTCTTCAATTGCTTCTACAACTCGTGCAGCTTGCAAATCCAATTCCAATCGTGTAACAGTTGCGCTTAATGCGTCTAAATCCGTTTGCGTTGGCCTGTTATCTATCTCTATGTTCAGAGTATCAATAACGAGCTTAGCATTTTGCTTTTCAATGTCTAATGTTTCCTGATGTAGTGCATCTCTTGCAGCTATTTTACTATCAATATCTTCTTGCGAATACATTGTAGTACAGCCTGAAAAGAGTGCCATCATGAGACAAACGACGCCAAAAATCCCTAGCATAATTTTTTTTCCCATTATTTCACCTTATTTTATTTTACCAGTAAGAATTATTTAATAACTGGTTGTGTATATATTATAATGTTTTTATCATATTTAAACCTTTCGCTTGGTATTCCGTTTTAGTCCCTATCTAGCAGTATCACCTCAGGTTAATATACTATTAAATGTGATGAATGCACTCTTTTTATCTGGATGGTAACGGGCTGTTTTTCGCTCTAACTCGACGCCTGTATCTTCCAAGTCTTTTATACTTAAACATCCCTTATGTAAAAAATGTTTGTATGCGGCTTTAGCATGAATGGAGAAGACACGCTTAAATGATTTCATATAAATGATAAAATAATATGATGTGCCGAGGGCCTCAATGTTGCATCCGGTTTCTAATTGGTGAGCTTTGATATTAATTTCTGGAAATGAACGCTGGATGGTTGACTTCGCTTCTAAAAATATACATTTAGCAGTTGGTGTTATGTGTATAAAGTCACATGGGGCCCGTGTCATAATTAAGGTTTTCACCATTAATTTACATCGTGGACATCTCATACGACCTGAACGAGTATCAGGTACTTTACAATACCAGCCATCAATCAGTGCAAGCCCTTCAGCTACTTCTGTTTCAAATGTATATCCTTGCTGTGTGTATCTCATTCTTTTCGTTTAACTGCAAATTTTAATTTGTTACCAGTTTCATCCGCGGTTACGCAAATTTGTTCTTTGTCATCTAAATATAGATTTAATTCAAAATTCAATTCACTAATAGCTGCATCCATTTCTGCTAAAGTTTTTTTAATAAATTTTTTTAATCGCATTTTAGCATCCACCACGACCTCTACCAGTATTTGGCCCTTGACCATTTGGTCCAGTCCCATCTCTATCTCTATACATTTTTATCATATTTTTCACCTCCATTTTATATTTTATTGTTCATTGAATCAATTCTTCCTTGCTTATATGCTTTAAGCATAGCATGTTTTCTTGAACAATGTGCAATGGAATTATCTTCTCCACCTGTATTGCTATTATCATCATATTTAATCCACTCATTAAATCCTTCTTCTGTATCCATCATTTTCATTCCTCGTCCTCTTCCAACTCTTCAAATAATTCATCATCATCATTATCACTGTCCAAACTTTCTTCAAAATCTCCTTTCATGATTTACCCCATATAGTCCGGCCTGATTGGTTTTTTCGGTTCCGGTATACCTTCAATATCTACTTTATAATTTCTGCAACATACGCCCTCATCATCAATGAAGAATATGGATGACGCCTTCATCAACTTGCCAACTTGGAGGTGGCCCAAATTTATTTTAATATTGTCAATTAAATATTCCGTCTCATGTAGATATGAGATAGCATTCTTATCTAGCTTTATTGCGCTTGCAAACAATTTATTAATTGCGTCAAAGTCTCTCTTAATAAATATTAACAAGCTATCCTCATACATCTTATAAGTTATTTCTTGCATTTCTTTTTGCCTCTTAATTCAAACCATAGTAAAAATGTAATATTTGTTAGTGCGTGCTTTAAATGATGATAACCGGTTTCTTTATCATATGTCTCGCCTTTATGCCATGCAACTAGATGCCGCATGAGTGCTGCAAAATATCGTTCATGGGGTGGTGTTATCGATTGCCAGTTATAGTCCCCATACTTCTTTGAACCAAATGTCAGTATTTCGACGAGTCCTTCAATGGCATCCCATGGAACTAGGTCCCACCTTAATTTCGTATTATCAAATTTTATACCTTTTGATTTCTTCATTATACGCCTCTATAATCATATCTATTCGTTCCTTATGTGGTGATATCAGTCGCAATTTTTTATATTCTTCTAACCGCTGTTTATAAAACTCAAGTCGACTTAGGCCTGATGAGTTTTTAAGCGGTACGGAATATATTGCTTTAATTCGTTCATTTGTCATTCTTAATCAATTCTGGATTTTGATATATATTGCCTATAACTTCCAATTCTGTATTTATATTAAATCCAATATAATCTCCATATTCTTCACAGAAAATATTATTATACGTAACAATGATTGTATGTTTTTTTCTTTTATCTTTGTATCCTAATATATCTCCTTCATAGATGTCTTTATTTTTTGAATCTTTAACTCCAGTATATTGCATAACTTTAAATTTACCGTCTTCTGCTAAACTAAGTAAGTCTTCAAAACTGTCGCCCATATATTGAACATTATATGCACTACTAGTATCGTATATTCCTTCTACTCCGTAGTGCATCCGTTTAAACTTAACATCCCATGCTCTAAAACTTATTTCTCTCATTTTCAAATAACATACCCGCTTTTCTTAACTTTGGCCTTAATACATCTTTAGTATATTTGGCTCGCTTCATAGCATCCTCTAAACAGTTCATACATCCGTCAGGTTCATACTTTCCATTATGTTTTTTACATCCCATTTTTTAACCTAATATATTATCTTGTTTCTCATAATAGTCTATTAATTTTTCTTTTGGAAATCTTTCGCACTTCAAACAAGGCGATTGAACAAAAGCACTATATTCATATACGCATCCTTTACATTGTCTAAAACTCATTTTCTCCTACCTGTTTAGTACTTCATTTTTTAATGAAGTACTCATTCATCCTTCATACAGTGGTCCTGAAAGTCACACCAGTTACACAGCGGTGTTTCATTTTTAGGAAACTTTGATTTATCCTCACCAGCATTAACAATCTGATTACGTGCCCTTAATATCTCCATCTTAGCATATTGCATAAAGGATGGTGTATTAATAATATAAAAGCTCTCCCCAAACCTTAAATAGTTGATACATAAATACTCAGGCATCTTCCCATTCATTCTATAATATAGGAGACCATAAATTGCAAGCTGTCGTTTATAATCTTCACTTAAAGTATTCTTATATTTATGTGAGGTCTTATAATCAACTATAGTAACTTGTCCATCAAAGTCTTCTTGAATGGTGTCCACAAACCCCGCAACATTTAATTGGTCATCCTTTAACCGCAACTCCCTAAATGTTGGCTTCAATAATTGAAATCCATGAAAGAAGCCCTTAGCTTTACCAATATTTATGAGCGCCTTCAATTGCAAGTCGAGTCTATCTACGAATGCATTTGTCATATCCAGTGCATCATTATAATGCATCTCTAATTCTTTCTCAGGCATGTCCAATGATTTAGTGGCAGCCCATCTAGCATCTAATAATTGTTTTGCATATACTTTAATTTCTGACCAACTTTTTTCATTAACTTTAAAATTAAAAATATTTTCCAACACATAGTGTACAGCGGACCCCTTTAATAAATGAATATTTATCTTAGTTGGTAGCTTTACTATATAGTTGTAGTACCACTTACGTGGACACTTAAATAATGTGTTGATTGAACTTGGACTCAGTCGCCTCTTGGCGGGCTCTATTAATTTTCTCATTATATTCAACTCCTATGTATTATAGCATTATTAGTTATCATTTGTTTTAACACCGATAAGCATCTTCTAGTTATTTTTTTACGAACTTCTTTAAAATCTATTGTCCAGTTACTATGACATATCTCGTTCCAATGTTCTTCATATATATCACTTATTACTTCTTTAGGAAGTAGTGCCATTAAAGGCATATCTAAAACATTCCCATAATCAAGCAATTTAAATATTATTTTATCAATTCTTGCATTAGTACAATATGTGGCAACGAGTGCTTCATTGTCACCTTTTAATCTCGCCCATTTTAATGAATCACCGAAAGTTTCTTTAGCTTCTTCTCTAAAACGTTCTCTAACATGTTTAGCGAACAAATTCTTTTTATAATTTTTAATAACTATTCCTTCTGCTTGTAAATTTTTACTTGATGGGTTTGGATATTTAGTTAATGGCACGTCTTCATCAGATAAACTTTTAATATCAGATGCTTTACATACTTTAATAAGTGGAACCATTGGAAGATTTAACATATTAAACAGTTTTTGTTTTTGTCCGTAATTTAAATATAAACCAGATTCTAAATCTTTTATATCAAATCCCAAAAACGGTGGTATATTTTCCCAATCATATGACATAGTATGACTAATCATACACTCGCCATAAAATATATAATTGTTATTAGTCGTAGTGGAACTTAATTCTATATTTTCTTTAACAAATTCCATACATCTTTTAAAACTTTTACTATTTTTATTATCTTCATCAAGTTCTCGGGTTCGACTGCCCATAATTAACCCATTTTTTCCATGCATAAAACGAAAGTTTCCACCGTCTAACTTCTCTTCAATAATAATTTCATCATCTGGGTCAGCAAATATTCCATCATTATCTTCATTGCCAAGGATTTTTATTTTATGATATTTTTCAAATGTCATCTTTCACCACACTCTCTTTCAGCGGCACAACTCGGACATAAATTAATTATATCTGGACTACTTAAAAAACTCCAATATCCGCTCCCATCACATGTATCAGTATTGCATTTTTTATTAGATGCCATTAATCTAACCTCAGTTCTTTTAGTAAATCTTCTGTGTATATTGTTTTATAATCTTCACTTTCGGCATCTGTATTATTTAATTTATCAATAGCGTCCTTAAGCTCATCTCTATGTATCCATACTTTTTTATGCGCCTCACTATTTTTATCTTGGTCAGGCACGTCGTTCCAAATTTCAAATGCTGATTTCATCTTTTTATTTTATTGTAAATTTATTTACTCATCTGCTCTTTAGTGGTCGCTTCAACTTCAGCAATCAATTCTTGTTTAACGATGGCGATATCATCTCCATCTTCTAATGTAACGGTCTTAACAAATCGTGATTCCTTTGTATGGTAATGGTCTCCAATCTTTACGGTCTGCTTTAAACCACGTGCATAACTAATTTCTTTTACTTTCATTTTCTATTATACCTCTCTAATTGCATTTCTATTTTTATTTTTCATCTTTCTTAATGAATGAATATTTAACTAAAGCTGGGTGAACTCTACCACAGCCTGTACACATTTCTCCTGATACAAAGAACTGACACGTTGGTGGCGCGTAATTTCTGTTGCACACATATTCAAGTTGTCCTTCTTTTTGCATGTGATAGTACTCGGTTTTAGTTAAAATTTGTTTCATAATTGTACGCACGTCATACTTTTTGTGCAATGCGTTAAAGTATGTTAATAAGGTGTATCGTTCATTGTTGCCCTTATTCTTCAATTGCATCATAGTATGTATACATGGAGGGTATGCCTCCCAATTTACATCAATTTTATGGAAGTCCATCTGCTCCTTTTTAAATGTGATTGGTGGTGGCATCTCCTTCAATGCGTCCTTTACATTTATTGGTTTAAAAATTACATCCGCATATACTCTATTTTTAGCTTTATGTAAGACTTCAGATGTCTTATCATTTATAATATCAATTGGGACTTTATATAAGCCAGTCTTTGCATTTAGTGAATAGGGGGCACGACATAGGCCTTTATAGTGTACGAATGTTTTATCAAGGTCGACGTGGCTTTTAGCTGCTAACATCTTTAAGAATGTTTTATAGAATTGGAAGATGTTACCAAAGCGAGTGATTGCTATTTCGTTTTCTTTATTATACTTAATTAGTGAGTGACCATGGATGCCTCTACCACTGAAGAACCATGCAAACTGCTTAGGGAGGACTGCCTCAATATTACGTGCACTTTCAAGTGATTTGATGACGCCATCTTCTAAAGTGGTATTGTGGAAATCTATATCCAAGTATAGCCAAAGGTCTCCGTTAGTACAAATGATTGAACGATGCACCTCTACGTCATCTTTCCCAAAGCTATCTATATTAATATTATTTATCTTGCCATCATTCTTAAACTGTCTAATGAAGGTGCCCTTAAATGATAGGACGACTTCGGCTGCATCTTCTAGGTATGGTTTAATTTTGTTCATTGTTTATATCCTATATTTCGTGTATCATTCCAAATTTATTTGGAATGCAGTATCTTCTGTCTCGCTGCAAATAATAGTTCGTTCACTGTGCAATCTTCTACCCGTTTATTTTTAATTGTGGGTGGTACATATTTTCCAC
>Ga0307928_10000583_pt1 | contig 27521 bp, 36 predicted proteins | sample AceLakmetagen232_FD_201815 | JGI IMG/M metagenome (GOLD analysis project Ga0307928, IMG submission 201815) | Saline water microbial communities from Ace Lake, Antarctica - #232 | ecosystem: Environmental > Aquatic > Non-marine Saline and Alkaline > Saline | place: Antarctica: Ace Lake... | reverse complement strand
TTTTTGGCGAATTTTAAATTCAGCAGGAAAAAAAATTTCTGATGCTTTAATTAATGGTAAAGCAATACGGATTGAAGGCGGGGCATATAAAATTAATGGAGGCGAAGTAGCTAATGATAAATAAAAATGGACGGGGTCGTCTTGGTGGATTAGGATTAGGTTTAGGTGGAGATTGTGTATGTCCAAATTGTGGGGTAGTAGTTTCGCATCAAAGGGCAGTTCCTTGTATGCAACAAAAGTGCCCCAAATGTGGAAGTAATATGGCGAGACAACAATAATATGTTCAAATTAAAATTTAAGAATAGGATAAGATAATTAAGTGTAATAAAAGGAGGTTTTAATTGTGGAGTTTATTGCAGTAATAAGTATTTTGTTTACAGGATTATATTTTATACTTTCAGCGGATGATGCCTGCTGGTATCGTAGGTATATTTTACCTTCAATGTTTTTGGTTTTAGCTTTTTTTTATTTAGACGATTCATCAGGCATACTTTTTGCCATTTCTGGTTTGTTTTCTTATTTAGGTCAAAGAGGATATGGTCAGCAAATGTTGCTTGAAGAAGAAAAAAAATTGAAAGAAAATAATGTAGAAACTAATAGTGAAAAAGTGGAGGAAGTAAAATGAAAATAGCATTAAGTGCAAATTCGAATGATTTAAATCAATTAATTAATCCTGTTTTTGGTAGGTGTCTTGGGTTTTTAATAATTGAAATTGAGGGGAAAAAAGTAAAAGAGAGTTCATTTGTTGAAAACAAAGCAATGAATGCAGTCGGTGGTGCAGGTATTGCTGCGGCACAAGAAATAATTAATCTAGGCGTGCAAGCAGTATTTTCAGGGAATTTTGGGCCTAATGCTTTTTTAGTATTAAATCAAGCAGGGATTAAAATTTACCAAGTAAATGGAATGATTGTTCAAGATGTAGTAGATAAATTTATATCTGGAGAATTATTAGAAATTAATAAATCAAATGTTCCCGATAAATTTGGAATGGGTGCGGGTAGAGGTCTTGGAAGGGCTGGTAAAGGTTTTGGAAATCGTTTAAAATAATGTTTTTGGGGGCGGGAAGAGTATGAAGATAGCAATTTCAACTGATGGAGAATTAGTAGCTGAGCATTTTGGCAGGTGTCCAAAGTTTACTATTGTCAAAATAAGTAATGGTAAAATACTCGAAAAAGAAGTAATTGATAATCCTGGGCATGAAACTGGTTTTTTACCTAGTTATTTTCATGAAAAAGGCGTAGAATGTATTATTGCTGGGGGAGCTGGACCAAGAGCAATAGATTTATTTTTAGAACAAGGGATAAAATTTATTGGAGTTTCTTCAAAACCAATTGAAGAAGTTTTAAATAGTTTTGTTGAAGGAAAACTTGAAGAAGAAAGTGGTAAGTGTAATCCTGGGGAAGGGAAAGGATATGGTTTGCCAAAAAAAGATGGTAATGAAATTTAAAAATATTTATTAAAAAAAAGAGGAAGTGTATTTATGAAGATTATTGGAGTTACTGGAGGAAAAGGAGGTACTGGAAAAAGTACCGTTTCAACTGCATTAGCAATGGAGCTCGCAAAAGAGGCTAAGGTTTTGCTTGTAGATTTAGATGTGGATTGCCCTAATGATCATCTTATTCTTAATATCTCTCGAGAAAAAATTAAAAATGTGCATCAAAGAGTTCCTGAAATAGATTCTGAAAAATGTATTTCCTGTGGGAAATGTTCCGAAGCATGTGTAACTAATGCTCTTGTTTCTTTAAAAGAAAGGCCGCCGATTTTTATTCCGTTGCAATGCAATGGTTGTGGAGCTTGTGAAATAGTTTGTCCGGTGAATGCAATTTCTTGGGGTAATAAAGAAATAGGAAAGATTTTCAAAGGAAAGAAACTAAATGTTGATTTTTTATCCGGAGAACTTAAACTAAATGAGGCGGTTTCTGAATTTGTTGTAGATGGGGTAAAAAAAGAACTTGAAAAACAAAAAAATAATTACGATTTTGTAATAGTTGATACTGCTGCAGGAACACATTGCGATGTTATAAGTGCTTTGCGTATTTGCGATTTTACTTTTGTAGTAACTGAGCCAACTCCATTAGGGGGCCATGATTTGAAACTTATTCTTGGATTAGTTGAAAAACTCGGAATCGATTCAAAAGTAATTCTTAATCGAGCAGGAGAAGGCGAAGAAAAAATAATTTCAAAAATTTTAGAAAAATTTAATAAAAAAATTTGCGTTAAAATCCCTTATAGTAAAGAAATAATGCGTTCTTATGCAAAAGGAGAACCAATAGTTCATGATAGCATTAAAAAAATTGCAGAGTTGGTAAAATGAAACAAATAGTTGTTCTTTCTGGAAAAGGAGGAGTTGGTAAAAGTAGCATTACTGCTTCTTTAGCCGTATTACTTTCAAAAAATAATTCAATTATTTGTGCTGATTGCGATGTTGATGCTTCTAATCTTGCTTTGGTTTTTGGAGTAAATGAAGAAAATTTTGTCGAATGGAATTTTATTTCAACAAATGAAAAAGCAAGGGTTAATACTGAAAAATGTGTTTCTTGTAAAAAATGTGTTGAAGTGTGTTATTTTAATGCAATTAAATGGGACGAAACAAAAAATAAACCAATTATTGATGATTTTTCTTGTGAAGGTTGTGGGGTTTGTAAATTAAGTTGTCCAGAAGGCGCAATTGATTTAGTTAAAGTTGAAAATGCTAAAATTGGTTATGGTAAAACAAAGTTTGGTTTTGATGTTGTTTCAGCTCAACTTGAGATGGGTGAATCAGGTAGTGGAAAGGTTGTTGCAGAAGTTAAAAATTTTGCTAGAAAAAAATCTAATAATTCGGATTATTTGTTAGTTGATTCTGCAGCGGGAGTTGGTTGTCCAGTGATTGCTTCAGTTAGTGGAAGTGATTATGCTATTTTGGTAACTGAACCAAGCCCTGCAGCATTTTCTGATTTAAAAAGAGCATTAAGTGTAGTTGAACATTTTGGAGTTCCATTTGGAATTGTAATAAATAAATATGATTTAAATAAAGAGTATTCTGAAAAAATTGAAGCTTTTGCGAAAGAAAATCACTTAAATCTTTTGGTAAAAATTCCTTATAGTAAAAGTTTTGTAAAAGCATTGATTGATATGACTCCTGTTATTATTTTTGATGCTAAGTTAAAAGGGGTTTTTGAGAAATTAGCTGAAAAAGTTAGGGAAAAATGTTAGGGGAGTATATGAATAAAAAAATTTTGAAAATATTAATCGCATTATTTTTAATTAGTTTTAGTGCTGTTGCAGTAGCTAATGAACAAGTTGAAATAAATTTTTATTACTCGAATGGTTGTCCTCATTGTGCTGTACTCTCTAATCACCTTGATTTTTTACATGAAAAATATGGCGAATCAATAGTAGTTAATAAAATAAATGTGAGTTTAGATTTTCCTGGATTTATTGAAATTCAAAATAAATATGGTGTTCCTAAGTATAGTCAGGGTGGTGTCCCTAAGGTTTTTATTCAAGATTTTTTTTGTAGTGGAGATACACCTTGCATCGAATCAATTGAACCAGAACTTTTAAAGTTGGGGGTAATAGTTTCATCAGAAGAAAATCAAGGGACGATTCAGGGAGATAGTACCGTAAGTAATCCTCCTGAAAAAGAAAAAGTAGTTGATAACAAAGAGGAACATATCGCTGTTGAATATGCAGATGTTAATTCTTCTGGAGGCAAGGTCCTTGAGTTGCCAGTTAAGGAAAATACAGGCGTTAATTATTGGCAATTGTTAGGACTTGCATTGGTTGATGCAGTTAATCCTTGCGAAATTGCAGTTCTTACTATTTTAATGCTTTCAATTTTAACAAGAGAACCTGAAAAAAAAGGTAAAGCTCTAAAAATAGGTCTTGCTTTTAGTTTGGGTATTTTTTTAATGTACTTTTTATTTGGTTTTTTGATAATTCTTGGTTTTAAATCAATTATTGGTTTAACTAATTTAAGCGGAAGCTGGTTTTATTCAGTACTTGGGGTCCTCGCAATACTAATTGGGTTGCTAAATTTAAAAGATGCTATTTGGTATGGTGGCGGGGGATTTATATTGGAAGTTCCTTTGAGTTGGCGTCCAAAAATGAAAAGAATTATTAACGAAACAAAATCGATTCGTGGCGCATTTATAACTGGACTTATTGTTAGTTTTTTTCTTACCCCTTGTACCGCTGGTCCATATTTTGTTGCAGGCGGGATTCTTTCTGCAGTAACTTGGTTTGAAGCAATAATCCCGCTTTTGTTTTATTTATGTATTTTTATTTCTCCAATGGTTCTAATAACTTTAATTGTTTACATTGGTTTTGTAGCAGTTGAAGATCTTAGCGGGTGGAGAGAGAAAAATGTCAAATTACTTCATTTAGTTGCTGGGGTTTTATTAGTTGGGCTTGGGATAGCAATGTTATTAGGTTGGATTTAATTAAGAGCATGAACCAAAAACTGATTTGAAAATAAAATTCTAAAGAAGTGAAGTTACGGGTTATAATAAAATAAATTTAACAAAATCAAAGCATTAAAAATTGAAACAGTTAAATTATAAAAAATAATTAAGAAATACAAAGGCGAAAAAAAATGATAGAACTAAGCACTCCGATTTTAATAATAATTTTTGCATTAAGTGCAGCAATAGTAAATGCAATAGGTATATTAGCTATTTATAAAAACCTTAAGTGGGTGGAAAAAACAAAAACTCTCTTCATGTGTTTTGCTGCAGGGATACTAATTTCCACGCCATTAATATTTGCATTACCCGCTGCTATTCAAAAAAACCCCAATGCGGGATTTGCAGCACTAATTGGTTTTTTGTTCATGTTTTTCAGCAATGAATTAATAAAAAGAAAAACAAAACAAAAAACCCTTGCGTTTGGTGTTACTGCGATAGAGGGTATAGGAATACATTCTTTTGTTGACGGGGTAATTTACGTTGTGGCTTTTAGCTCAGGTTCTATAATCGGTATCCTAGCCGGCATTGGATTGGTTATTCATGAATTTGCAGAAGGAGTAATTACTTTTTCAGTTCTAAGAGATGCAAAAATAGAGGCAAAAAAAGCAGTGAAATATGCGCTTTTGACGGCAACATTAACAACTCCTATTGGGGCATTTGTTGCTTATCCTTTTGTAAACCAGCTTGAGCAATCAACTTTGGGATTGGCTCTTGGATTTGTTTCGGGCGTACTAATTTATGTTTCTGCATCACATCTGCTTCCTGAAGCAAGGAAACATGAAAAGGAACACTCAGCTTGGGCGCTTTTGGCAGGGGTGGCATTAGCTTTGTTTATGGTGTTGATAAAAACGACTTGAATATCCTCAAAAATAGTTATTTTATTATCTCATTGCTAATGAGTAATATAGGCAATGATGAGGTTAACAAAAGAGTTTGGCGATTAAATGCAAAACAAAAAAATAATAGTTGGACTTGGATTTGGTACAATAGCTGGAATCATTGACGTAATTCCAATGGTACTGCAGGGTCTGACCTGGGATGCAAACATTTCTGCATTTGCACTTTGAGTAGTATCTGGCTTTTTGATTTCAACATCCAACTTAAAGATTCACAGCGCATTGAAAGGCATTTTAATCGCGGTATTTGCACTTGTTCCTGCAGCAATTCTCATAGGTTGGCAGGATCCGGTAAGCCTGTTCCCAATAGGAATAATGACGGTCATTCTTGGAAGCTTTCTGGGCTATTTTATTGAGAGATTAGGTCAGTAACCACTTCTTTAAATTTTGCGTTTACAATATCTTAGCATGGAAATTGGAAAAACGCTTTATGTAACTAACAGAAAAGCATGGCGCTCTTGGCTTGCGAAGCACCACAAAAATGATAAAGAAGTCTGGCTTGTTTATTACAAAAAACATTCAGGAAAACCAAGGATTTCATACAATGACGCCGTTGACGAAGCACTGTGTTATGGCTGGATTGACAGCACAGTAAAAGGAATTGATGAAGAAAAAACAGCCCAGCGTTTTACTCCTCGTAGGGAAAAAAGCTTTTGGTCAGAACTAAACAAGGAAAGAGCAAGAAGGCTAATCAAAGCAGGCAAGATGACCAAAGTAGGACTTGCAAAAATCAAATGCAATCTCGATGAGAAATTTGTTGTTCTACCAGATACCCTCAAAGAATTAAAGCATGATAAAGCAGTTTGGAAGAATTTTGAAAAGTTTTCCTTGTCTTACAAAAGAATCAGAATTGGATTTATTGAGGGTGCAAGAAAAAGGCCAGCTGAATTCCAGAAACGGCTGAGTTATTTTGTAAGAATGACAAGGCAAAACAAGCAATTTGGAATGGTTAAGTGAAAAACCATTAATTTTATTACATTATTACCATTAAGTAGTATAGGCGATGATGAGGTTAATACGCTAAAACAAAACAGTAGGAACTTTTTTATACTGCCTTACAATTAGTAATAATATAAAAAGGACATATGGCTTGATTGTAGCACTAGTTTTTTTAAGCATTCTTTTAGCAGGATGCTCTCAGCCAGAAATCACCAAGACCCCAGCAACCCCGAAGGATTCCGATATTGAACCTCAGGTTCCAGCCCAGGAAAAGGATACTGTAAAAGAAAATGATTTTGTTGAAATGCCAATGGAAATCTTGTTTGAAAGCCCTATAGCGAACTATGCTCTTTCATTAGAAGATCTAAAGTCAGGGTATTTTGAGGCGGAAGAGTTCAGCGGTTACATCAAAGAAGAAGATGCTTTTGAATCAGAGGACGAAAAAGAAAAAGCCATTGGAAGAGGATGGCTGGAATCGTATCAGGTTCTTTTTCAGAGAGAAGTAAGTGCAAATGTTTTACTAGAAGATATTATTGTAAAGCACGAATTAACTCTCTATGACAGCATTGAAGGTGCACAAGATGACTTTACCGATTGGAAACAGACAGTAAAGGATACTGAAGGGTTTACTGTTTTATCAGCTCCAAAAAAAGGCGAGGAAAGCATTGCTTATAGATTTGAACTGGAAGGAGAAATAGAAGGAGAATTTTTTACTTATTCGCCTGTTTCATTCAGGACAAAAAACATTATTCATACTGTGCTGGTCGGAGGAATGTACGGCAGCAACGTTAAAATCGATAATGCCATAGCATACGCTGACATTGTGCTTGGCAAGTTTGAGTAACAGGCATAAGTTTTTTCAAATTTTCTTAAAAACAACTAGGCACTCAAAACAATATAATTTTAATCATCATCCTATTGGATACTGTAGGCGATGATGATGTCAACCACAATATTAGCGATAAGTGTTTACAGCACATTAGCCCAGTATATAGTGTTGCTTTTTGGGATTTTTCTTATTGCAGTAAGCATCTTTATGTTTGTGTGTCCAAAGACTGCAAAGCTATACATTAGTAAGGCAGCAAGCACAAATTTTATTAACTATTCTGAACTTTCATTGCGCGGCATTTGTGGAATAGGAATTGTGCTGAGCGCAGAGCTTTCTAAGTTTCCAGAATTCTTCCAAATGTTTGGAACGTTTATGGTCATCACCGCTGCAATTCTTTTTTCCATTCCGAGAAAATGGCATGCACGATACGCTGTTCGGACTTCTGAAAAGCTAAGTGTGACTTATCTGAGAATTCTCTCGCCGTTATCTTTGGCTTTCGGCATTTTTATGATTTACGCGGTCTTTTAGATCACTGGGCAATGTTTTAAAGCAATAAGCACTATCAAATTCTACAGGCGATGATGAGGTTAACACCTGATGATGCTTTTTGCAAATGATTTGTTAACTCAACTCTGAGCCTATTTTTTTTAAAAAGTTTTTTTTAGTTTAGGTTAGTATTAGTTTTAGTAATCCGAATGTTGAAATAGCGTCTTCTTTTGAATCTTCATTAAGAAGCATTCCTGCAATTATTTTTTTTATTTCTGGTTTTTTTGCAGCTTTTCCAACTATTAAATTTAGTAAGAATTTGTTTGTTCCTAATTTTTGTAATCGGTGTGATGTTTTTAATTCTGCTCCGATTAAATCCCATAATTCTTTATCATATGATTTTAGGTTTTTTTCAGAGTAATTGTTTTCTTTTATTGCTCGGGCGGCATGAATTGCAGCGTATTTTCCTGACGCCATTGCATTTCCTACGCCTTCGCCTGAAAATGGGTCAATTAGTGATGCTGCATCTCCAACTAATAGCCATCCGTTTCCATGATTTTTTCTGTGGTAAGAGCCAACTGGTAATGTCCAAAGTTTTATTCCTTCTGGACTTATTTTTGCATTTTTAAATCGTTCTTTAAATAAAGGATTGTTTGTAATAATTTCTTCTTGTGTTTTTTTTAAGTTTAATTTTCTTTTTTGTTTTTCGCTTACTAATAATCCTGTTCCAACATTAACCATTCCATTTGCCATTGGAAAAATCCAAAAGTATCCTGGCATTATTGAATCTACAAAGTGTAATTCAATATTATTTTTCATTCCAGTTACTCCTTTGTAATATGCTCTTACTGCAATTACTTGGTGTTCTGGTGGATTTTTTCCTTGTCCAACTTTTTGAGCTACTGTGCTTGTTGCTCCATCTGCTCCAATAACTATTTTTGAATTTATTTCTACTTCTTCGCCTGTTTTTTTCTTTTCTTTTACTCCGACTACAAAATCATTTTCCCATAATAAATCAGTTACTGTAAAGTCTTCTAAAGTTTCTACTTGTTTTTTTGCATTTTGAAAAAGGATATTGTCTCCAATAATTCTTTTTATTACAAATCCAGGTCTTACTTTTCCTTCTTCTGCCCCCGTATAAGGAATGGTTAATTGAACTTTTGACGGGCTACTAAATGAAACCCCATAAACTTCAGCATGTTCTGCTTTATCAAATTCTTTAACAACTCCAAGTTCCGTTGCTATTCCGACACTTTTTCCTGAGAATGCATCTCCGCATATTTTATCTCTTGGAAATTTTGCTTTATCAATTAGTAAAATATTATCTATTCCATTTTTTTTTAAAAATACTGCAGTTGTTGAACCGCCTGGTCCACCGCCAACAATTATTGCATCATATTCTTTTTTCATGTAATTATAAAAATAAGAAACTTATTTAAAGATTTATAGTCGGTTTTAGGAGTTGTTTTGAACCAAATTTTTTAATGTAATAAAATAAGTGTATTATTGGAACTATTCCTGCTAATAAATTTAGAATCATAAAGGGTGTTGAATTAAGTAAAAATGCATAGTACCCCATTCCAACTGAACCTAAGAAGTAAAGTAGCATGAATTTTTTCTTCATTCCAGGAATCCCTGATTTAATTGTTTCAAGTATTCCAGGAATCCATGCGAGAACGATTAAGGCTAATCCAATTAAACCAATTATTTCTGACATGTAAAAGTAATATTTCTGTAGATTAAAAAGTTTTGCTTATGGGTGGTTTTTCACAAACATTTTTTTAATCCTTCTAAGTGTATTTTTTATATGCCTAAAATTGATGCTTTTTTGTTTGATAAAAAAGGGATTAAAAAAAATCTTGTTTTAATTCTTGATGAGGATGATGGGGTTATTGAGTGTATTAAACAAGGGATGGTGGAGCATAAATTAGATTTAGTTAAAGTTGAATCAATAGAAGGTTCAATTAAAGAAGCAGTTATTAATTTTTTTGAATGTGGGCATTTTAAATCAGCAGTTATAAAAAATAAGGTTTTGCTTAAAGTTTCAGGGAATTTTAAGCTTAATTATGGGGAATTGTTTGGTCAAATGAAAATTGTTACTGATGAAAGGCCTCCGATTCATGGTACTTTAGTTCGAGCAAAGGCTAATCAAGATTTAAAAGTAATTCTTTCTTTTATTGAAATTGAGGAAAAAGAGGATTGTGGAATATGACTTTATTTATTGCTACGGGAAATAAACATAAAGTTCATGAAATGAGTTTAATGTTACAAGAGTTTGGGGTTGAATTGGAGCAAAAAAATATTCCAATTATTGAACCTGATTTTGATTCTATTGAAGAGATTGCATTAGAAAAAGCAAAGCAAGCGTTTGAAAAATTAAAACAACCAGTGATTGCTGAAGATACTGGAGTTTATTTTGAAGCATATAATAATTTTCCTGGGCAACTTGCTAAGCGAATTTATTTAGGTCTTGATTTTGAAGGGCTTATTGCTTTAATAAAATTAAAAGAAAATAAAAAAGCTCATTTTAAAACTGCGATTGCTTATTTTGATGGCGAAGAATCAAAAGTTTTTTCTGGAAAAATGGAAGGTTCATTACTTGAAGAAATAATTTCTCCTGAAAAAGACAGATTGCCATACGAAAAAATATTTGTTCCAAATGGATTTGATAAAGCATTAGTCGATTTAAGTGTTGAAGAAAAGAATAAGATTTCTCATAGAGCAAAGGCAACAAAAAAATTTGGAGAATGGTTTGTTAATAAGCAAAAATAATTAGTTTTTTTTAATAATTTATTTTTTTTATATTGAATTATCCTGCTTCTTCCTCTTTGTCATCCCATTCATCTTCTTCCTCTTCTTTAGAGTCGTCGTCAAATTTTAAAAAGTTTTTCCAAAAATCCATTTGCAAAATCCTCCTATTAGTCTTAGTAATTTATATTTAACCACACTTATTTAAACAGAACTATTATTATTGAGACATTTGTCTCATTAGACTTATTTGTTGTTCTACTTTTATTGATTCTTGTTTCATTTGCTTTATTTGTGGAAGTAATTCATTTATTGCTAGTTCGATTGAAGTTTGTCCAATTCTTTTTTTATCATCAATTCTTTTTTGTAATCTGTGAGATACTTGTACTCTTTCACTTTGCATTTGTTCTTCATGTTCTTTAGGATTAATTGAATGGGTTCTTTTTTTATCTATTGCATTTTTTGCTACTTGTAATTGAGTGGTAAGTCTTACCCAAGTATCATAAATTTGAGATAGCTGTTTATTAGTTGCATGTTGGTTTAGTTTTCTAAACCATTTTGGTCCTCTTTTCATATTTTTTGTAGTGAACCATAAAAGTTTTTTTCGCATATAAAATAAATATTCTTTTTGGTATTTAAAAAAGTTGGATTAGTGAACTTAGTTTAATCCTTAAATGCGTTTGCGGTTGTTCCTGCATCCCATGAAAATCTTGGTCTTACTTTTATCATCCAAAGTTTTTCACTTTGGTCATCTAATAGTAGAGCGTATCCTTTTGCTCGCGGCATGTTTTGGTAGTATTTGTCAAAGTTTTGATGTAAATATGATGGTCTTAGTTGGGATACTGCGTCAATGTCTGGTTGCGCGGTCATTCGATGTGATATGAAGAGATCGCATTGGCTTATTGCATCGGGATGTAGTTTGTTTGGTCTTTGTGTTGCTAGTAGTAGTGATAATCCTGGTTGTCTTCCTACTCTTACCCATTCTAGTAAAACTGATAATGCAAAGCTGGTTTCGTCTTTTGGCATGAACATGTGTGCTTCGTCTATTAACATCCATATTATTGGCAGGTCACTTTCTCTTGTTAGCCCTTTTGTTAATCTAATTTCTTCTTCTTTTCGGTATAACATTCTTTCTTCGAATAATCTTTTTCCTAATAATCCTACTATTATGTCTCTTGTTCCTTCCATTCCTACTGCTTGTCTGTATGAGGAAACATCAATGATTGTTATTGCTCCTGGTTTTGCAATGTCTTTTATTTTTGTTCCATTTTTTTCAAATAAGCCCCAAGTTTTTGCCGCTTTTAATCTTCCTGTTATTGAATCTTTTACATTTTTTTCTGATTCTTTATCATTTTTTATTGCACTTATTATTTCATCTATTCCGTATAATGTTCCTAGTTTTTCTTTTATGTTTTCTATTACTCTTGAAATAAGTGTTGCTTCTGGGTCTTTCCAAGTTAAGTTGAATAAATTCATCCATTCTACGGCTTCTAGTTCTGATACTCTTAGGGTGAATGCTCCGTCTATTGGCATTTCTTTTTTTTTGTAAAAAGCAAGTTGCCCTTTTGGAACAAGAACTCGTACGTCTGTTTTGTCTGGTTTAAGATCCCATTTTTCTAGTTCTGGTATTCCTTGTTTTGTTGGAAGTTTTAAACTCCAAAAAATTCCTACTGTATCAATCACTATTACACTTAGTCTTTTTCTAATTGCTACGGGTTGTCTTGCAAATTCTTCTATTATTACTGCCATGCTATACGACTTTCCGCCACCACGCTTTCCACAAATTAGCATTACGTGTGGTTTTGCTAGGTCTACTAAGATTTTTCTTCCAAGTACTGGTTTTTCACCAGTGCTAAGTAATGATTTTCCAAAATAAGCAGTTCCTTTATCCCCATATTTTTCTATGTCTTTTGTACTTCGTCCAACAACTGAACTTTTGTTTACCATTTCAAGGCTCATGATAGTAAAACTCAGTTGTATTATTTAAATGTTAAGAATTGGGGTTTGAATAATAAAAAAATGGGAGAGTTCTAAGTAGCTCTGAGGTGGGGGTTTCAGAAATAGTCGCTACTTTTCCCGTCTCCCTAGTCCTAGCTTTTTGCTAAGTATAATACCTTCCTTCCGGATTTTACTTTTTTAAGGTGGCCTTCCTTGAATAGTTTATTTAATCTTTGACAAGCTGCATTTAGGCCTTTGTAATTCATCATTGTTTTTATGTCATTTGCAGTGCATTGTCCTTTTTCATCTATTATTTTGAGTATTAATTGATCCTGTTCAGGCAAAACCTCAAATTGGTTTTGCTGGTGAACAGGTTCTTGCGTTTGGTCTGTAAGGGGATTTGTTTTAAGTGCAAACATTATTTTGTCATATTTGTCATTAATGGTTTCTAGTAATTTGTTTGTTTTTTCTTTTTCTTGAACTAGCTTGTAAATGACTGTTGCTAGTGTTTTTGGGTCTTCATAGGTACTTGTTAGTTCTTCTAATTCAGAGAATTCACTAGGCGAAGTAAGTTTTTTCATTACTTCTTGTTCTTTTAGAATATCTCTCATGATACTATCGTGATTGCTCATGATGTATCATGATAGGACTTTCACATTTAAATACCTTTCGTAAAAGTAGTGATTTTTGTTGTTATGGGTCAATTGTATTTACTGAGTCAACTGTGTTTGTTTGTTCGATTGTGGTTGTCGAATTGTCAATTTGGACTTCATTTTGGTTTTCTTCTTTAATTTCGTTTTGTTGGGTGCCGTCACCTGGGGAGTATGTTTTAACCTCTGGTTTTAATCCGTCATCTCCATTACCTTTGCTTATTTCAATCACTGGTTTTAATCCGTCGTCACCATTAGCTATTTCTGTTTTGATTTCTGGCTGTAACCCATCATCCTCATTAGAGGCGTCTGTTTCAATCACTGGTTTTAATTCTTCTGAATTGATTTCTCCGTTGCCCTCGGTTCCGGATGCAAATGTCCTCTGTTGTATTTGTCCTTCAATCCCTTTAATTTCATTTTTTATTTTGTTTGCCAGTGTTTGCCCTTCTTTTCCATTAACATCAATTTTGTGTTCTTCTAAATTGTTCTCGAGTTTGTCCACGATTTTGTTTACTTCTTTTTCAATTATGTAATTTATTAGCCCTTTATCATTCCAGATGATGGTTATTTTTCCGCATTTTTCCTCTAAGAAATTGTCTTGTTCATCATAACATTGCGGTATTGATTCTTGCATTGTGGGTGTGCTTTTTTCTGGTCCTCCACATTCATCCACTAAAAAGTTTCCTTGTTCATCCCAGCATTTCTCGCTTATTTCCTTCTTGTCCCTGAATGCTGCACATTGTGTTTTTACTTTTTCATTTTCATTGTAGCATTCTAGGGGAACGTCTGATTTTTCAATGTTATATTCAATTACGTTTTCCTTTTTTTCCTCAAACTTACCCCATAAGAAATCTGGGAAAAAGCTTTCTGCAAAACCGTCTCCTTCTTTTGGTTTCATGGATTCTAGTTCATCACATGCGGTTTTTTCATCTTTGTATTCGCATTTGATTGCCAGTGTAACCATTTTTTCACATTTCGCTTTTTGAACAGCCTCGACGTTGTCGCTGCAGTTGCATGTTCCGGGGTCATTTATACAGCTTCTAATGTCCAGCATGAATTTGTTGAAGTATTTTTCATGTAATTGTTTTAGTTCTTCGAGTTCGTTTTCCATTCCTTTTGGTGCGGTTTTAGGGTTGCATTGTTTTTCCCTTAACAGTAAAGTATAATCCTCTTCAGCAAGTGTTTTGCAGTACTCAAAGTTTTTCAGGATTAGTTCTGCTGTTAAACGTGTTTTTTCTTCTTCAAAAGCATATTCTTTGAATTCTTCAGGGAGGTTTTCGTTGTGTGTTTTCTTCTTCATTTTTTCAGTGCTTGCCTTTACTTCTTCCGATGTTTGCAATGAAACTTTCTTCTGGATTATGAGAAGTTTTTCTTCTGCTTTTTCAAGGTTCTCGATTGCTTTTTCTGTGTCTCCGTTTTCAATGTTTTCCAGTGCTGAATTTACTTCCTTTTCTCTTATTTCTAAAGCTAATTTGACTTTAGTATCTCCGTTAGAGAAAAACAACCAGAAGTCATCAGCAAACCTGTCAAATCCAGAGTAAGTTTGTGCAGAAACTATTGGGGTAAATATCACTAGTAAAGTTAATAGGGTTAAAGCAAAGGGGATAATTTTTTTGTTCATTAGTAATCAATGAAATTATAGCTGTTTGTAGTCCTTAAATTTATCGTTATTGTTTTTTTACTTAAATTCTATTGTAGTTTTTGTTCTAAGCAATTGTGTTAGTGCTTGTTCTAAGTGTGCTGGGTTTGTTATTAGTGAGTTTTTGTCTTGTGAATTAATTATTATTTTTGTTTCTTGCCCAGCGGGTGAGTATATTTCGTTTACTCCTAGTAGGCGTACGTTTCCTATTAAGTCTAATATTATTTTTTTTTGCTTTTTTGAGTGTTCAACTATTCTTACTTTGTTTTCTAGTATTTTGCTTAATTCTGCGACTATTACTCCATTTTTGCCTATTAATGAACCTATTTTTCCTTTGCATAGAAGTATAGTTACTTCTGGCATTTCTATTGCTTTTTCAAGTTCCACTTCTTTGAAGAGGAATTTTTTTTGAGCTTTTTGAAATGCTTCTTGCGCTTTCATATTAATGTTTTTCATAAGTTTAAACTTATTCTATTTTTTTCATTAATATTTCAATTGAAGATAGTTTTAGAGGCTCATTGTTTTCGTTTTGAATTTCTTCAGTATATATTCGTATGTTGTCTGTTTTGATTTGGTTCATGAATTTGTTTTTTGTGATTTCTGATACATCACATGCTCTTGAAATCGATTTTCCTCTTGCTTTTATTGTTACCTCTGTATTGCCTTGGTTCATTTGCATCATTACTGCCATTACATAGGCCATAGTATTTTTTCGACCTACATAAACTATGTTGTCGTTTTTCATTTCTTGCCCTCCTATTTTAAGTTAAGCAATTATAATTAGCACAAAGTGTTTATAAGAAAATAAGAAAAAATAGGGGTATTTTTTACGTTTTGGTGTAAAAAAAGAAAAAAAGTAGATTATTTAAGTTAACTTAAATAATCTAGTGTTGATTCAAATATTCCTCTGGTTTTTCCAGGGTTATAATTAAAGTAGATACTTTTTCCAATTACAATATTTTTTTCTGCTACTCCTACAAAGCTTTTTTTGTCCATTCCTGAACTTTGAATGTAGGCTATTTCTTTTCCGTTTAATGAAACATCAAATGTTTCAAATGTAGCATTTTGGAAATTGATTGCAGGGAATACATCTATTCCTTCCATTATTTCATGGTCTTCATCTTGTCTTAATAGTTTTCCTTTTACAAGGATTCTGTTTGTACAGCTTAGTTGATTATCAAGTGTTCTATCACATTCAACTGGTATAATGTCTCCGAAAGTGTTTTTCCAACCAACAACATCATAAGTGTCTGGTCTTCTGATTCCTGAGTCTTTTACTATAATAAATTTTCCTCCGCTTTTAACAAAGCTTTGGATTGATTCTCCAAGTTTTTTTGAAACTTCTTTACTTGCTTCTTCACTTTGGTCAAGCATTACTATTTCATAATTCGCGATGATTTCCCTTGGGTTCCGTTCAAGCGAGTTCGTGGTGCGAATATCATAATCAATCGTGTCTCGATTATCATTTAGGATATCTACTACATCTTGGCTTGTTGAACCAATAATAAGCATTTTTGTTTGACTGTTTCCTGCGTCAAATACGTCAACAACTACTCCAAGTAATGGAGTGTTATTATCCACAACATCAAATTTAACTGCTAGGAAAAATCCTATTATAATTATTAGAATTAATGGAACTAATCCTTCTAAATGTGTTCCAAATTTTGATTGTATTGACCCGCCAAAATCATCTGCTGGCGGCATTGCAGAGTCCGAACCTTCAGGATACATCTTGTTTTCACCTTCTCTAATTAATATGTTAATATTATTATTATTTGTTTTATATCTTTAAATATGTATGTTTAATGATAAATAAGTCATTTTTATATATAAATGTTTTCCTAATTATGATTACTATAGAGGTGTAAAAATGAAGTTTAATAAATCTAATGAAGCAAGCTCTGGTCCAAGTTCGTCTATTGGAATAATGAGATTTTTTGATTCTGATGGTTCTAACCCAAAAATGAGCCCTGAGTTTGTTGTAGCAGTAGCAGTTGTTTTTTCTTTAATAATTGTTGCATTTCACTTAATGGGATAGATTATATTCTTCTGAGGATATTAGTTTTATATGAGTGAAGTAACAAAAATAGTTATTGATATAAAGGAAAGATTATTGAAGGATTTGCCTATTTTTTTAAAATTAGAACAAAATAAAAAATATTTTTTAGGCGAAAAAATTGATTCTTATTCTTCTATCGCATTAGAACAATTAGTTGGAAAAGCGCAACTTACCCCTAATTTTTCAATTTTTATAAATGTGCTTTATGGTTGTCAACAATTAAGTGAGTTTGGAGAACAATGGGCGCCAACTAAAGAAAAAATTGAAGAGTGGATTGTTTTTTTAAAAAAATTTAAGATTTAAGTTTAATAAAAAATTCTCTTTCAAGTAATTTTTCACCTTTTTCTTTTACTATTGTTATTTTTGTGTTAGTGTTTTTTTCTAATTCGTTTAAATATTTTTCAACAAATCCCGTATCGTTTGAACCCAAGTTCATTTCGATTATATCGTTTGGATTGAGTTTTAATTCTTTTCTTGTACTTTGAATTTTTCTTCTTAATTCCATTAGTTCCCATTCTTCTTTTAGTTCAGTGTTTGTTTTTGTATTCAAATATATTTTTCCTTCTAGGAATTCTTTTGAAGCGTATTCTCCTTTTGGTTCTTCTTTTGTTTCAGCAAATTTTTTTACATTGCATGATGCTAAAACAATTTTTTCTGAATTTTTGAACACGGGTTTTTTTGAAACAAAAATTAGTTCTTCTAAAGGCCATCTTAATCTTAATTTTTCGGTTTCTCTTAAACTTAATACTTCTTGAGTTAGTTGTTTTGTTTGGTCTATTTCTTTTTCAAGTTCTTTGTTTATGAATTTTTCTTCTATTTTTGGCATTAATGTTAAGTGAATTGATTCTTCTTTGTTTGTTTTTATGTGTTGATAAACTTGTTCTGTGAAATGTGGAGTAATTGGTGCAAGTAATTTTAGTAAAATTGTAAAGATATGACTAAATACTTTTGATAAAGTTTCTTTGTCGGTTTTTATTCGGTCTCTAATCATTTTAATGTAGGTTCTACTAAATTCTTCTAGTATAAATTCTTCTAATAATAAGATTACTTTTCCGTAGGCATATTCGTTGTAATTTTTCATTACTTCGTTGGATAGTGAATGTAATTTACTTATTATCCATTTGTCTTCAATTTCAAGTTTTTCTAATTCAATTTCGTTTTCTAATTTAATATCTAAGTAGGTTATTGCATAATTGAAACTATTCCATAGAGTATTAAAGAATCTGTTTATTGCTTTGAATGATTCCCATGAGAAACTCATGTCTTCTCCTTTGAATTCTTTTGCTAAGTAAAATCTTAGGTAGTCTCTATTGTATTTATCAATTACTTCTTTTGGACTAACAATGTTTCCTATGCTTTTTGACATTTTTTTCTTGCCTAAGTCTAGTATCATTCCGTGCATTGCTATTGCTTTGAATGGTTTGTCATCAAAACAAATTGCACTACAAATTAATTGTGAATTCCACCAACCTCTAATTTGGTCTTTTCCTTCAACATTAAAATCTGCGGGCCAATATTTTTCAAATTTTTCTTTGTTCTTTGGATAACCAATACTTCCCCATGAGCTTACTCCTGAGTCAAACCAAACATCAAGTACTTCTGAAACACGAGTCATGGTTCCTCCGCATTTACATTTCCATTTAGCTTCGTCAATCCATGGTTTGTGTAAATCTTTTAATTCGCCTGAGTAGTGTTTTTTGAGTTCTTCTTCTGAACCAATTATTGTTTTTTCTTCACAAGAATCACAAGTCCAAATTGGTAGTGGTGTTCCCCAATATCTTTGTCTTGAAACAGGCCAATCCCCTAAGCTTTCTAACCAGTTTTTGAATCGGTCTTGTCCCCATGCAGGTTGCCATTTTATTTCTTCGTTGAGTTCAAGAAGTCTTTCTCTTAATTGAGTTACTTTGAAGAACCATTGGGGTGTTGAAATCATTATTAGTGGTTGTTTGCATCTCCAACAAATAGGATAATCATGCGTGTATTTGTGTTTGTAAATAAGTGAATTCATTTCTTCTAAATCAGATATTATTTCGGAGTCAACTATTCTTGCTTTTTTTCCTGCGTATTTTCCGCCTTCTTCTGAAAATATTCCGCTAACATTAACCATGCTAATTATTGGTAAACCTGCTTTTGTTCCTGCGTCATAGTCTTCTTTTCCGCATCCGGGGGCGGTGTGAACTAATCCTGTTCCTTCTTCTACATTTACATATCTTTCACTTAAAATTACTCGATAAGCATTTTGTAGGGGTTCCAGTTTCAAGTTTTTTCCAAGTGGATTTTCATATTCTGTTCCTTCAAGTTCTTTTCCTTTGAATTCTTTTTTTATTTGGTATCCTGCTTCAATTGCATCCATTAGTGATTGTAATCTTTCTTTTGCAATTACCCAAGTTTCTGCACCAACTTGTGCTTCAACGTAATCATATTTTGGATTAATCATTACTCCTGTATTTGAGGGTAGTGTCCATGGAGTCGTTGTCCAAATTATTAAGTATTTATTTTCTTTATTTTTGATTTTAAATTTTATGTAAACTGCGGTATCGCCTTGTTTAGTATATTCGATTTCGTTGTAGGCTACTGCGGTTTCACAATGTGGACAAGCATGTACGGGGTATTTTCCTAGGTAAAGTAATCCTTTTTCATTTGCTTTTTTAAAAGTCCACCAAATTGCTTCGATGTATTCTTTGCTAAGTGTAAGATATGGATTTTCCCAGTCCATCCATACTCCAAGATTATCAAATTCTTGGTTCATTACTTCAATGTATTCTGTTGCAAAATTTTTACATTCGGTAACAAATTTTTCTACGCCGTGATTTTCAATTTCTTCTTTTGTTTTAAATCCAAGTTTTTTTTCTACTTTGTTTTCTATTGGTAATCCATGAGTATCGTATCCTGGTTGGTCTAAAACTGAAAATCCTTGCATTCTTTTTTGTCTAAGTGTAATATCTTTTACTACTTTGTTTAATGCGGTTCCTAAGTGTATGTGTCCTGAAGCATATGGTGGTCCGTCCATCATGTAAAATCCTTTTCCTTTCGGATTCATGTTTCTGGCTTTTTGAATTATATTTTTTTTTTTCCAAAAAGAACGAATTTCTTCTTCTTGTTCTTTGGTGTATGCTTCAAGTTTTTCCATTTTTTTCACTTGGATTGCGAATTGCAAGAACTCAGAAGAGCGATAACTCTTTGTCTCCACTCGAGGAGCATGCTCGAAATGGGAGTAGAGAGATTCGAACTCTCGACCTTTGGTGTATAAGACCAATGCTCTAACCAGACTGAGCTATACTCCCAAAAAAATTGGGCGCATTTGACTACTTTACAGTAGCTTGCTCTCTGATTCTTGCTTATTTTCGCAATAATTGAATTATTACTAATATTAAAGGATTAAATTAGGTTTTTAAATGTAAAGAAAAGTTGATTTTTATTTTTTTAACTAATACTTCAGTAATTTTTATTGTTTTTTTAGAATTCTTCTAAACTCAAGTTGTTATTAGGTTTATTTGGTTGTGGAATAGTTTGATTAGTTAAGGAAATGAGTTGTCATTTAAAAGGGGGACTTTACAATACCAATAACCGCTAACCCATCCATATTCTTGTATTGGGTTGCCCCCTTTTTTTAGGCATTCTATTTCATTTTCAATATCTGTATACGCAAGCACAAATTCTTCTCCTGTGCAAAGGTCATTACATCCAAAAAACCAACCTATTCGTTCATTGTTTCGAGTGTCAATTCCAAAAGATCTACATTTTTCACTGAATGCTTGTGATATTCCTTTGCAAACCAAAGGCAAGGTAAGTGAGTTTAATTCTTCGGGGGTTATTTGTTTTAAATTCGGTTTGTCAATTGCAATTTTTGTTTTTACTTCACAGAATTCAAATTTATTTGATTGTACAAAGCTTGTGCTTACGTTTAGTAAACCGTTAATTTCTAGACATTTTTCGTTTGAGGTAACTTCGGGGTAATATAATTTGTAAGTTGGGGTGAATTTACAGATGTTTTCTATACAGTTTTCTGAAAAAAGCCAGTTTATTTGCATGTTATTTCTGGAATCAATGCCGACAACACTTGTAATGCAGGCATGGTTTTCATCAGTGAATAATTTGTCACATTCGTTTGGGTAATTCAACCGTGTAATTTCCAGTTCATTAAGCAAACCTTGGTTTATGTTGGTCGGGGTTTTATTTTGGATACACCCAGTTAGTAGAATAAGTGCAATACTAAAAATAATTGTTTTATTTAAATTTTTCATTATATTAAGTAAATTAATCGAGTTAATTAATACTATCTTTTCAATATATTCATTTTACTTAAGTTTAAGCAATTTATCTTAGGTTTTTAAAAGGGGTTAAAATTATTTAATTGTAAATTAAGTTATTTTTTATTAGTTTTAGAATTCTTCTAAACTTAAGTTGTTGTTGGTGTTTATTTCAAATTCTGCGTTTGTTTCTTGTATTTGCCCTTTATTTCCAATGTTTAATCTTAATGAGTGTTTGTAAAGGTTAGTGTAAACGTTTGTTATTTTGTAATATTTTCCTTTTTCAATTTCATTTATATTTTCATTCCAAAGTGAAAGAAAAACGCATCCTGTTTCGTCTCCAACTAATGCTTCACAAACATCGTGAAATTTGTTATCTATTTTTGAAATTACTTCTTTGGGTTCTGTTTTTTCTTCAATTTTAATTAGTAGTGTAAGTTTTTTTTTGTCTGGAGTTAATTCTTTTATTTTCATTAAATCACGAATTGCATTACTGTATCAATTTCTTTTTGTAATTCTTCTTTTGTTTCAAAATTGTTTATTTGTAATTCTGCTGTATCTAATACTTTTTGTAATCCTTTTGTTTTCAAGTCTTTTTTGTCTCTTTCAAAAAATTCGTTTTCGCTTTGGGTTTTTTCAATTTTTCTTTCAAATCTTTCGTCTTTTCCTGCTACTACTTTGATTATTTTTATGTTTGAAAATTTTTGTTTAAAATAATCGATTTCTTCAATTGATCTGGGGCCAACAAGAACAAGATTATCTTTTTCAATTATTTTTTTATCTAGTAGTTGTGCTACTGCATCCATTCCCATTTGTTGTCTTAGAAGGTCTCCAAGTTCAAGCATTCTTTTTTTTGTTGCAGTTATTTCTTTTTTTTCAAGTTGTTCTTTTAGTATATCGCTAAAAGTATATTTTACCAAATTATATTTGTTAATAATATAATCTGCTACCGTGTCTTTTCCAGAACGAGCTAATCCAACAAGAATTATTATTACCATAAAAAAAATTAGTTGCGTAAGAATTAAAACTTTAGTTATTTTGTGTTAAAAAAAGAAAAAGAGGGGAAAATTCCCCAATACTTATCCATTAAATTAAGCTGTCCTATCGAGTCCCAAAGGGACAAGATGGACGCGTACCCTACAGCCGCAACTGTAGTTTTACATCATTGGCATTCCGCCCATGCCTCCCATTCCGCCTGGTGGCATTTCTGGCATTTTGCCTTTTCCTGTGCCTGCAATTATGTCATCGATTCTTAACAACATTTCTGCTACTTCGGCTCCAGATATTAATGCTTGTGTTTTTACTTTTAGTGGTTCAAGAACTTTATTTTTTTTCATGTCTTCTAGTTTAGCAGTGTAAACATTTACTCCAATTGTTACTCCGTCTTTTGCTGAGTGTTTACTTCTTAATGCAACAAGAGTGTCTATTGTGTCCATTCCTGCTGTTTCTGCTAGAGTTCTTGGGATTATTTCAAGTGCTTCTGCAAATGCTTCAATTGCGAGTTGTTCTCTTCCGCCAATTGTTTTTGCATAGCTCCTTAGTTTTAGTGCTACTTCTACTTCACAACTTCCGCCACCATAAACAATTTTTCCATTGCTTATTGCTGAGGTTACTGCTCCGATTGAATCATGTACTGCTCTTTCTGCTTCGTCAACTACATGTTCTGTTCCGCCTCTTACTAATAGTGAAACGCTTTTTGGGTTTTTGCATTCTTCAACAAATACCATGTTGTCTCCAGAAATTTTTTTCTCAACAACTGCTTTTGCAAAACCAAGTTCTTTTTGAGTTAAATCATTTAGTCTTGAAAGTACTGTTGCATTAGTTGCTTTTGCAAGTGCTTGCATATCTGATTTTTTTACTCTTCTAACTGCTAAGATTCCTTCTTTTGCAAGGTAGTGTTGAGCTATGTCATCAATTCCTTTTTGGCAAATTAAAACATTTGCGCCTGAATTGATTACTGCATCAACCATTTTTCTTAAAGTTGCTTCTTCTTGATCAAGGAAAGCTTGAAGTTGGTCTGGGTCAGAAATTTGAACTTTTGTATCTGTTTCTGGAGATTTGATTTCCATTGCAGCATCTAAAAGTGCGATTTTTGCGTTTTCTACTTTTCTTGGCATTCCTGAGTGAACAATTTCTTTGTCTATTACTATTCCTTTTACTAGTTCAGAATCAGCCATGCTTCCGCCAACTTTTTTCTCAACTTTGATTGCATCAAGGTCTATTTCAGTTTTTCCATTTTCTTCAGTTGCCACTTGAATTATTGCGTCAACAACAAGAGTTGATAATTCTCCTGCGGAGTCAGCACTTTTTCCAGTCATTGAAGTTAAAGCAATTTGATTCAACATTGATTTATCTTTAATTGTTATTGTTTCAGAAATTGAGTCGTATAATTTTCTTGCTTTTAGTGATGCTAATCTATATCCTTTGATTATTAATGAAGGGTGGATTTCGTCATCTAAAAGTTTTTCTGCTTTTTCCAAAAGTCCGCCTGCGATTATTACTGCAGTAGTTGTTCCGTCTCCAACTTCAGCGTCTTGTGTTTTTGCTACTTCCACCATCATTTTTCCTGCTGGGTGGTCAATACTCATTTCGCTTAGGATTGTTGCTCCGTCATTAGAAATTATAACGTCTCCTAAGTCATCTACAATCATTTTGTCCATTCCTTTTGGACCGAGAGTACTTTTTACTGCATTAGCAACTGCTTTTGCTATGAGTATATTTACTCTTTGCGCATCTCTTCCTCTTGTTCTTCTTGCGCCTTCAGGTAAAAAAACTACCTGTTGATTTTGATCTTGTGCCATATTATTAGCCTCCGTAAAAAAAGTGTTTAGTTATTTATTGATGGATATGGAACCCTTAAAAAGTAGAGTGTTTTTGATGGATATGTATGTATAGCAGGTTAGTGGATATAGGGCTAATTTTAGAATTTTTAGCAACTTTTATATCCTCTCGGATACCTAATTTAATTTATGCCTTTTAGATTGCCTTGGAGAAAAAAACCTGCTAAGGTTAAAAGAAAAGTTGTTGGGGATATAACCGCATTAAGAAAACAGCTTAGCCGAAACAATAAGGATTATAAATCAAGGGCACAAGCTGCTGAACAATTAGGTAATACAAATAATCCTGTGGCAATAACTTCTTTGAATACTTCGATTACTAAGGATAGGTCTCCTGTTGTAAGAATTGCTGCTGCAAAGTCTTTAGCAAAATTTAATTTGGGTGAAGCAACAAATTCTTTAGGTATGGCACTTAATCGAGAAATCCTGCGAGAAAAACCCGATCCTCTGGTTATAACTCATATGGCTTTGGCTCTTGGAAGAACAAGAAATGAAAATACTGTTTATTATTTAAAAAAAGCTATGGCGTTTGCCGAACAAAAAAAGTTATTGAAATATTCTACTTCGAAAATGTCTATTAGCGATGCAATAAAATCTGCAATTAAAAGAGTAAATAAAAAATAAAGTTATTTCAAAATAATTATGTTTCCTCTTCCTTTTTTGAATTTTTTTATTTTTCCAAGTTCTTCAAGCTCAGCCACGATAAGTGAGGTTTTTGCTTCTCCGAAAGTAACTTTTTCTCGTAATTCTTTTTGAGTTAATCTTCCGCCATAATTTTTCAAAATTTCAAGCACTTCTTTTAATTCTTTATCAAGTTCTTTTTTTTCATTGATTGTTTCTTCTTCTTTTTCAATACTTTTTTCAAATTCTTTTGGTATTTCGAAATATTTTTCTTCAATTCCTATGTGTTTTGTTTCAAGATTTATTGTGGCTTTTGTTATTTTTCTTGCGCCATAAAAAACAAGTGCAATCGCAATTACCAAAAGAACTAATCCTGCAATTATTTCTTCGAATGTTTGTGGTGGTTCTTCTTCTATAATTATTTCTTCTGGTGAAAAAATTGTATCATTAAAATCGTCTATTAAATATTCTTCTTCATTTATTGTTGGAAATAATAATAAGTCTACAATAAAATCTCCTTCGTTTTCGATGGTTATTTTTTCTTCAGTTTCATAAATTAATTTGCTGTTTTCAAAGTACTGCGCTTTTAAGAGATAATTTCCCTCTTCAACATTTAATGAGTAATTTCCTTTTTCTGTAACAATTGTTTGATTAGGCGTAGTGTTAATTTCAATAATAACATTATCCAGTGGTTCTAGCGAATACCATTCAAAGGTTGTTCCTGAAATAGTTGCAGAACTAACGTTGTTTGAAATTAAAATAAGAAATAATAAAAGTAATATTTTATTTTTCATGATTAAATTATAAAAAAACTTATTAAATTACTTTCTGAAGCAAATTAACTCTTTGTAAAGTTTTAATTTGTAAAAAACGTCCTTATAAAGTTTTAATTTTTTTATTGTTGAAAGTAAATATATAAATAAAAAACACTGTAAGGGTTGTAGAAAGTCCTTGTTAGGATTAATTGGAGGAAGAATTATGAAAAAGGGAATGTTATTGTCGTTGCTTTTACTGGGGGTATTATTTTTTTCAGTAATTGCTTTGGCGGACTCTAGGGGTAATGCGTCTGCGGAACCTAAGAATGGTCCAAAACCAACTTTAATTAATGCAGAAAATAGTGAAGTAATGCCTAATGGTAATGCTTCTGTTAATGCAAAGAAAATTTTAGCACAAGTAAAAGAAAGAAATGAAGAAAGAAAAGAACAAGTGCTAATGTATAGATCCAAATATACGGTTGCTAAACAAAAAGCAGGTTCTGCAATTGCAGATTTTAATTCAATAAAAGAAAGATTAAGAAACGCAAATGCTTCTGATAAAAATAAAGTAAGAGAAGAAGTAAGAGTTAAATCAAGAGAAATTCTTTTGAATCAAGTTGATGCGGTTATAAATAAACTTAGAGTAATTGCTCAAAGTGAAAACGCACCTGATGATATCAATAGTTCAATAGACTTTTTTGAAGGAAAAAAATTATTGCTTGAAAATGGAGAAATTTCTAAAAAAGAACTTATTGATTGTTCAAAAGAGATAGCTCAATTTTGGAATAAAGAAAGACATAGAATCCAAATTAAAACAGCAAGTAAGCTCAATGAAGGAATTAATGGTTTAGTGAATAAATCAGAAGCTTTTTCAAAAAGAATTGAAGCCATGATTTTGACTCTTCAAGAAAATGGTAAAGATACTTCTGAATTAGAATTAGGTCTTGCAAAATTAAATGATGACCTTACTAGCCTTAAAGGAGATTATTCTGAATTGAGGCAAATGTATTCTGATGCAGAAACTAAAGAAGATACTAAAGAAATTATCGCAGAAGCAAATTCTATACTGAGGGAAATGAATAAGCAAATTATTGAAGATTTTAAACTCATAAAATCAATGTTTAAAGCAGTAAGAGAATTGAATTCTTCTGATTCTATTAGTGAAGCAACAGCTACTGAAATAGAAGGGCTTGTAGAAGGTGAGATTAATGAATAAACAAATTTTAATTTTGTTATTAGTGGTTTCACTCATTTTGTTGGGTTGTGTAAATTCTGACCCAGTAGTTAATGAAGAAAATACAAATACTCAACTTAATGAACAACCAGCGTTGGAAGATTCTTCTTTAGATGGGGAATTAGAAATAACTGATTCCGAATTAACTGAAATCGAATCTTTAATTAATGAAAATTCATTTGAAGATGTTGATTTTTTAGAATTGGACGAAAGCACCTTTGAGTAGGGGGTGCTTTAATTCTTTTTCTTCTTATTTTTATTCATGTCTATTGAATCGTTTTCTCAAAAAAATAATTTTAAAATAATTAAAAAAATTGCTAAGGGTTGGACTTCTTTTATTTATCTTGTAGAAAATTCTGAGGGTAATAAGTTTGTTCTTAAAGTTTTAAGAGAAAAAGCAAATCGTAGGGATATGGTTAAGCGAGAATCTGAAAATTTAAAATTAGCAAATTCTGTGGGGGTTGGTCCAAAATTTGTTATGGTCGATTTTGATGAAAATATTGTTGTTTATGAATATGTTGAAGGAATTGTTTTTTCTAAGTGGATTTTTTCAAATCCTTCAAGTGCTGAATTAGAAGTTTTTTTACGCGTTGTTTTTTCACAAGCAAAAAAACTTGATAAATTAGGTCTTGATCACGGACAATTAGCCGGCAAGGGAAAAAATATTATTGTTAGTAACGGTTTGCCTGTTATTATTGATTTTGAAAAAGCTTCAACAAATAGAAAAGTGGGCAATGTAAATCAATTACTTTCATTTATTTTTATTAATCCTAATTCAAGTGTTGTAAAAACAGTAAAGCAAATTCTTGGAACGCTGGTTTTTGAAAAATTAAAAAAAATAAAGCAGGTTAATTAACCTACTTAACAAATTTTCTATCTACTTCTAAAATCAATACATCGCATGCTGCTTTGATTGATTCTAATTGTTTGATTATTCTTTCTTTTTCCTTATCTATGTCTTGAATATTTTCATATGGTTCAATTGCTTCTCTTAACATTGAGCCATCCACATATGTGTATGGGTAATTATTCATTTTGTCTGCAATTCTTTCAACCATTTTACCTAGCCAAATGTTCATTTCATTTTTTACTTGGCCTTTGATTTGTTTTCCTGAAGTCAAATGTTTTCTTAGCATATTTACTATTGTTGCTCTTGGAAAAGGTAATTTACTTTCATCAACTATTTCTTCAT
>Ga0307928_10000581_pt1 | contig 27525 bp, 30 predicted proteins | sample AceLakmetagen232_FD_201815 | JGI IMG/M metagenome (GOLD analysis project Ga0307928, IMG submission 201815) | Saline water microbial communities from Ace Lake, Antarctica - #232 | ecosystem: Environmental > Aquatic > Non-marine Saline and Alkaline > Saline | place: Antarctica: Ace Lake... | reverse complement strand
GTAGACATAACAATAGCCAACACACTCAAACGCAAGGGCAGTATTAGCTACGCTATCATCGACGCTAATAACATACAAGATATGTTGGAAGGAGCTAAAAGATGAAACCAGAAAAGAAAATAATACCAGAAAAATGGTGTGGATGTGGATATCATTGCGGTGTTGCAGAAGATGAAGGTCACAACCAAGCCATAGACGCTTACGAAGAATGGATTAAGAGTGTCTTGGAGAGTCAGGACGTGAGGTTAAAGTTATCTGAATCATTTCTAAAGAGAAGACCTTTTGAATTACATGAAGCATTAAGAGCAACAGACGAAATCCTAGCCTTTCTCAAAGAGAAAATGATTGGAGGTAGTGATGGATAAATGTTTACACATAATAAAAGACAAGAGTTTTGGCGGAGGGCATAAATATCCTCAAATTACAACTGTATCAATAAAGGACATATCGTGGCAAGCTATTTGTGATTGGGAGTATTGCCCGTGGTGTGGGGAGAAAATTAATGGAGGTGAGGACGTATGACCATCTTCAGAACCTTTGAGGGAAGGAGATAGTAAAATCTTATGAAACTAGAAAATCAAGTTGTTTGTAAAGAGTTAAGTCAAGAAATGAAAGAGTTAGGGTATGTGCAAGAGGGATTATGCTGGTGGCATTTTGATAAAGATACTAATAAGTGGTGGGTGTCAAATGAGTGGTCTGGTTCATTTTGTGTACATGATGAAAATCCAGAAAGGTATGTCGCCCCAACAGTAGCAGAGTTGGGCGAGGCGTTGAAGCCGAATACATTACCACATTATCAGAAGGATTCTTTACTGTCTGATGGGTGGAGATGTTCTTATAATTGTACAACTATTATAAAAGCAGTAGAAACCGAAGCCGACGCAAGAGCAAAAATGTGGATTTACTTAAAGAAGGAAGGGTTATTAAAATGAACCAGAAATTTTTATTCAAAGGGAAAAGGAAAAAGAAATTTGCCCCGACACCAAAGATGAACGCAGGAGCGTGTTACGAATTAATAGGCACTGTAATACGGGAGGCAGTAGATGATTATAGACTCTTACACACATCAATAAATAAAGTAGAGCACCAATGGAAAAAAGTATACTCTATTAAGCCCTCTAAAAGAACTCCTAAAGAAACAGCAGAGGCAAGCGTATTAGCTAACAGGATAAAGGACTACTACTCTGCGAAAAGATTTTTATTTGGGGACGGGCTAGACTCGTGGGTGAATTCGTGCCTACCAGAACTAGACCTCCAATCTATTAGGGAACTAGCAAATACAAGGATACCAAAAAAATGCGCTACTTAAAGAAAGAGCCAATCACATTTTTACCAGGAAAGTTTGACATGGCAAAACCGCATCAACCAAAGAGGTTCTGTGACACGTGTAACGGAGAGAATTGCCATGATTGTACTATGATAAACATGCGACCAACGGGATGGGAGGCAAAAGATGAGTAGATTTTTTCCAGGGACAATAATAGTTTTGTTTCTAGCCGCAGCAGCATTATGCTTTTTATGCAGTGACTACAAGAAAGGCTATTTTTATTTACTATCAGCATTAATCAATATTAACGTATTATATTTATAAGGAGGTAGGTGATGGTAGAAATGGAATATAGCGAGAAGTACAAGAAGAGACGAGAAGAACGAGAGCACAAAAAACAGAAACACCGTGCTCCTGATAGACTAGATACATTTGTCTACACTAATTACAGCACAGGATTAACTGTAACTAGAAAAATTACAGACGAAATGGTAGGGCACTAATTATGCAATTCAGCAAATGCTCAGTGTGTAAGAAAGATGTAGCGCCAGACGCACCAGCTTATATGTACCCTATTGGAATGATATGGAAGTACCTAGAGGAAATAATTTTCTGTCAAAAATGTATTCATTTACTAGAGGAGGTAAAAAGTGGAAGAATTAAAATCGAAAATGTGCGAGTACAGGAATCTACTGAACAGGAAGTCAGAGCTAGCAGCGCAGATTGATGCGGTCAAAGCAGATATTGGCGTACTTAACTTTAAAATTAGGGAAGAGTTCGAGCGTATGGGCATCCAAAATATGACTGTACCAGAAGTAGGTAAGTTCTTCTTGAGAAGTGAGACGCATCCTACCGTAGAGAGTCAAGAGGCGTTAATAAATTGGCTGAAAGAACGCGATGATTATGATATGTTACTAAGCTTTAACACTAATAAATTCAAATCTTATTATAAAGAACTGCTTAAAAACAACGAAGAACTGCCACTAGGAGTGACGCAGTTTATCAAAACTGATGTCGTTGTTCATAAAGCATAAAACACGGAGGCTAGAATGACCGAAGAAACAAAACAAGAAGTAGTAGAAACAGAAGAAGTTAAACAAGAAGTAGTAACACAGCAACCCGCAGCCAGTGGAGTAGCAGCGTCGGACTTACTGTTACCACGTATTGAGTTGTTGCAAGCTATGTCACCAAAAGTACAACAAGGGCAAGGTAAACCTGGAACAATCGTAGATAACTTAGAGGGCAATCCATTAGGAGAAGACGGCACAGCTGTCACTATCATACCAATTAGAGTAGAGAAAAACTTTATTCGTTGGTTCCCACGTGATGAAGGTGGCGGTATCATGTACCGTACAAATAATGGGAACGACCCAAGAGTCGTTGAGGATACGAAATGGATAGGGAAAGAAAAACCTAAATGTACGGCGTACCTAAACTTCTTATGTATAGTTGAGGGGCGTACACTTCCTATCGTAGTCTCGTTCGCTATGACTTCTTACACAGCAGGTCGTAAGCTTTTGACCATGTGCGAGTCAGGTCGAATGGAAGGGTTAGAATACCATGATTGTAGGTATAAGCTATCTCCATTAGTTAAGACAAATTCTTTTGGCTCGTTCTTCATCTTCGGGATTGATAAAATCGGTCCATCTACATCGGATGATAAGGCACGTGCAAAGAGGGCTATGGATATGTTCAGTGGGAAAGAAATTTCTTTTGAACAAGAGTCAGGCACGGCAACAACTACATCTAACGACCATGGAGACGAATTTTAAGGAGAGTAAATGGAACCATACAGACCCTTTTATACAGCATTTTTAAAACTGGAGAATGCGTTTATATCTGGAAATGAGCACACAATGACGTGCCCTTTCCACGATGACACACACGCTTCATTCAGTGTAAATTTAAAAAAAGGTGTATGGCACTGTCATGCAGGGGACTGCTCTAGCGGAAGCGGGGGCGGTCCTTTGCAGTTTTTAGAAAATCTACATCCTAGTACACCAAGAGCAGAGCATTACAAAACTGTGAGGTCGTTTTTAAGTAAGGATTTAGCAGAGCCTATCAGGGAAACTAAGGTAGCTGATTTAAAAAATTTCCCATACACAGAGACAGATATAGAAACGTATCAAGAAAATTTAAAAAATCACCCAAGAGGTATGCCTTACCTATGCAATGATTTAGGTCTCTCTCCTGAGGTAATAAAAGAAATGCGGATTGGGCTTAAAGAGGGCAGATTTACAATGCCTATTTATGTAGACAATCAGCTCGTAAATGTACGCTCATACGCAGCTAAACCTGTAGGCAACAGCCCTAAAATGAAGGGTGTGCCTAATTTCAATATGATGCGCCTGTATCCTTACGACAAACTCCACGAGGCTGACGACGTTTGGATTATGGAGGGGGAAAAGGATATGTTACGCGCTAGGTCGCAAGGTCTAGATGCCTTTACTGTAACAGGTGGGGCAGGCTCTTTCAATGTAGAGTGGCTAGAACTATTCCGTGGTAAGACGGTGCATATTTGCTACGACATAGACAAAGTAGGACGCTTAGGGGCAGATAAAATAGCACGGCATTTAAAACCCTACGCAGCATGTTTAAAAATTGTACACTTGCCTATAACAGAACCGTCTAATGGAGACTTTTCGGACTTCTTAGACGCTAACCACACTATAAAAGAGCTATTAGAAGTAGCTGAGCAATCAGAAGACATCACAAAGAACAACACACCTATTGAAAGTCAGGCTATTTTGCCAGACAAGATTATCGAGACCACATTAGATGGGGCAGTGTACAATAGTAATTTGTATTTCCAACGAATTGTCATGCCCTTACGCATTGTAGGCAAGATAACTGCCCCATACATGCTACCAGCTAGTGTTAGGATTTCTTGCTCTAAGCCTGCTAAAGCTAATCATTGTCTACACTGTGCTAATAATACAGAGTCTGCCATCATGGAATTCACCATTGATGAATCAGTGTTTGACATTCTGAAGCTGGTCAACTGCTCTGATAAACAACAGTTGCTGGCGTTTAAAGAAATGTGTGGCATACCTGCCGCTTGCAAGACAATGAAACTACAGCCACTAGGGCAACAATTCCTAGAAATGATAGCTGTCGCACCCACCATAGACGAGTTAGACATCAACCAAGTTAGTGACACCAAGCATATGTACCTATTAGAAGAGAACCTCTCGGTCAATGAGGAGTTTTTTATAGAGGCGATAGTAATTAAAGACCCTAACAATCAACAAATTGCACAGCTAGGCTACAAAGGCAAGCCATGTAAGTCATCAGTGCAAAAATTTGAAATGACCGACGAAGTTAGAGAGGAGTTATTGATATGGCAAGTGTCGAAGATATTCAACGAAAGCTTGATGACATCTATGAGGACTTAGAACACAATGTTATAAAAATATTCAAGCGTCGTAATATGCTAATAGCTATGGATATTGTATGGCACTCCCCACTGCATTTTAAATACTGTGGAGCTGTCAAAAAGGCATACCCAGAGGTGCTTATCTTAGGGGATACGCGTTGTGGTAAATCTGAAATGGCTGATAGACTAGCCCACCATTACAGACAAGGGGCGATAGCGTCATGTGAAGGCTCCTCTTTTGCTGGTATGGTCGGAGGTCTTGAGACTATTGCAGGTAATAAGTGGGTAACTAAGTGGGGGCAAATACCACGTAACACGGGTCGCTTATTAGTTCTTGATGAGGTGTCGGGGCTCTCTGTAGATGACATCGGTAAGATGTCTTCAATGCGCTCGTCTGGCATAGCTGAGCTAAACAAAATACGTACTGAGCGTGTCAATGCTAAGACACGTTTGATATGGCTCTCTAATCCTAGAGTAGATGAACGCAGTAAGTCAAGGAAAAGTATGCGTATGTTTACAACAGGGGTAGAGGCTATTGAGGACTTGATAGGTCGTCAAGAGGACATAGCGAGGTTTGATTTCGCAGTCTTAATCGGTGTTGATGAAGTGTCTAGTGACGACATGCACAACAGTCGTAAGCGTACAGACGTGCCACATAATTACACAAGTGATATAGCAGAGAAACTTATCATGTGGTGCTGGTCACGTAGTGCTGACCAAGTAGTCTATTCACAAGAAGTATTCGAGCGAGCCTACGAGTGCTCAACTGAATTAGTAAAGAAGTACTCATCTGACTGTCCTCTAATAGCTAAGGCAGAGCAACAGATGAAACTCTTACGCATGGCTGGAGGGCTAGCAGGGCGCTTGTTCTCGTGTGACGAAACTGGGGATAAATTAGTCATTAAAGTAGAGCACGTTGAGTTCGTGCATAAGTATATTCAAGAAGTGTATGACGCTCCTATCTTTGGGTTCGATAAATGGAGTGATAACATGGCGCACTCTAGAGATATAGAAGACCCCGCTAGGCTACGTGTTGCGTTACGTGGGGCAGGCAAAGTATCATGTGAACACCTCATGCATATGAAGAACTTGAATGTTAATTCACTTGCGGATTTGCTAGGTAAGGAGATATTCGAGGCTCGTATGGTATTGAAAGAGCTAGTAGAAACACGTGCTATGCACAACCCATTTGGCAAATACTATGTCAAAACACCTGCGTTCATTGACTTTCTTAGGGGATTCTTAGAAGAGGCAGACGCATTTAAACCAATAGAACAGGAGTATTAATGGAAACCGCTAATCAATTATACGTAGCAATAGATACCGAGACAACAGGACTTAATGCATACAAAGGAGCTAAACCATTCGCTATTATATGGAGTGACCCTAGAGACCCTTCTAATATTTCTTACGCTGACTTGCGTGAAGAAGGTGACGAGAACTTAATGAAGTTCCATAAGTACAGACATGGAGCGAGTTACGCTAAGATATTCCACAACGCTAAGTTCGATATTCAAATGTTAGCTGCCATTAATCAGAAAATATTAGGTCCAATACACGACACGCTTATCATGGCACACATCTATAACCCCGACGAGCCTAGTAAGAAGTTAAAGGTGCTGGCTAAGAAGTACTTAGGCATCGAGGCTGATGATGAGAAAGCTATTAAGGACTGGATGAAGAAGAACAAGTGCCCTAATGAATATGCTAAAGTTCCTAAAGCTATAATGGAGCCTTACGCTAAGAACGACGTTGACATCACGTACAAGTTGTTCGAGTTCTATAAAGATAAGGGTGTGCTGGACGACCCTATCTATAAACTAGAGATGAAGTTGTTACGTGCGTTAATCCGTATGCAACAGCGTGGAGTTCCTATTGACTTAGGGTACTGCGCTAAAACACAGAAATTCATAGAGGAGAAGCTTCTTAGAATACACAACGAAATAATAGAGGAGTACGGAGACTTCAACTATAACAGCAACAAGCAACTAGGAGAGTTCTTGTTCGATAAAGAAGGACTTACTTGTGACGCTATGTCAGCAGCAGGCAACCCTGTACTCGACGCTAATATGCTCTCTAAATATGAGCACCCTATTTTGCCAAAGGTATTAGAAGTGCGTGAGCTGAGCAAGTTACAGAAAACATACTTCGAGGGCATTGCGGAAGCAACTGACGAAGACAGCGTCATTCACTGTGACCTGTATCAAGTAGGTGCTAAGACTGGCAGATTTTCGTGTCGTCAACCAAACCTACAAAATATTAGCAACCACACTCCAGAGGGTCTAGGGGTACGGGACGCGTTCGTCTGTCGTGAGGACTTCTCTAATTACTACTTCGACTACTCGCAGGTGGAGTTAAGGGTCTTAGCCCATTACAGCAAGGACAAGCATATGATTGATACGCTGTGTGGTGGAGGGGATTTACATGACGTATCGGCTGAAGGTATTTTCGGACCAGACTTTAATAAAGAGAATAGGTTAGTGGCTAAGAAAATTAACTTCGGCATTGTCTATGGCATTGGACCAAAGAAGTTAGCTGAGATGCTTAACAGAGAGTTAGACCGAGTGGTAACGTACTCCGAAGCGTTCTCTTACATCAACAAGTACCACGCAACATACCCTATGGTTAAACCTCTCATCTTCGCAGTGCAACGTAAGATATTACAACAAGGATATGTAACTGACATCTTCGGACGTAAATACCCGTGCCCTCGTGACATGGCGTACAAGGCAGTTAACTATTTAATCCAAGGCTGTTCAGCGGGCATCTTAAAAAATGCCATGCTAAAAGTAGACGAGTTGTTATTGGATAAGCAAAGTAATATGTTATTATGTGTCCATGACGAAATTATTGTGGAGATTCACAAAGACGAAGAGGAATTAGTAGCAGAGATTCAGAAATTAATGGAAGATAGAAACACATTCCGTGTCCCCATATTAGCAGACATCGAGAAGACATCTACTAATTGGAGCCAAAAGGAAGAAGTTTCAGTATAGCTGGTTTCTTAGAATAACGGTCTTTAAGTACTTGCAGTGAGCGTGTTGCTCGACGAGCATTTTTCTTGTTGGCGACACGTTCACGCCCTACCTTTTTTACCTGCTCTGCCACCTTCTTAGGCTGTTTACGCAAGTAGTCCTGTTGATAGTCTCTAGGCTTATCGTGCAATCTTCTAAGTATTTTCTTAGCCTCTTCCCTATTCACCAATGTCATATCAGATAACACCCTAGACTTAGCACCATTCCAGATTTGATTAGGATTCAGTCCGTTGTTTACAGCCGCTTGTGATAAGGCTATGATTTTTATTTTCTCGTCCTGCGTGAACATATCCCGCGAGACTTCTTGCTCAGTCTTACCGCCGAACTTAATCTGTTTCTTGCCACGTTTCACAGCGTCGGTAATGATGTTCATATAATGCTTTCTCGCACGTCCACTTGTCATACCTTTAGAAATAGGTACTATGAAATTCAAAGCATTTAACTGTTCGTCAGACACTGCACCCTGTAAGGAATAAGGGAGTAATGCCTTAGCTACTTCTATAAATCTTCGAGAAAAGGTGCCCCGTTCTTGGCGCTCTATCATACGACTCAGTTCTGTTTCGTACCCGCCTAAAGTTTTACCTGTTGCGAACAAATGCGGTATGTTAACACCTGGACCAAACTTACTAAGTGTTTTCTTTATGGCTCCCTCACCGCCTGAGAAGGCTAGTTCGAGAGGGTCTTTAAGCTGTTTACCTACACGCGCGTACTGCTCTGAGCCAGTAACTTCGTCTTTTCCTACCATTACGTTACCCTTTTGTCCGACAGGATTGTCCCACATATTACGTGCCTTGCCATAATGGAACTGAGATATGGCGCGGTTAAGGTTGTTCAGTGACGTAGCATAGACCACTGCGGCACGTCTCCAGAAAGTCTCACCAAGTTCTTGCAGCACTTCATTACGTAACACGTCGTCCGTAGAACCTACCCCAAACGCACTGAGCCACTGTTTGTTTGTAGAGGTTAGCCAATCAGGACTTAACAGGACACGTGCCATGTTCTTCTTCCACTCAGGACCGATACCTAATGTCTCCCAATTCTGCCCACCGTAAGAGTTATTCACCCACTCACCGACGGCTTTCTCTACACTTCTCCTAGGATACTTACTGAACTTAGGGTTCTTCAATACTGTTTTTAACATTTTATCATAGCCCTGAACCTTCAAGCTAGGATTAAGATAGCTCCATAAGAAGCGTGACTGAGCTTTGAGAGCTGCTTTAGCGCCCTTAGAGAGCGCCGACACACCTTTGGTAGCTAGGTTAGGGTTCTTCAACGTGTCTAACTCTTTCTCCAGTCCAGTTAATACTTTCTCCAACGCGTTCTCAACAGCGTCGATAGGCGCTCCAACGTGGACGCCGCCACGTATTGCTCGCTTCGCCTGGTTAGGGTGGGCTAATACATATGTACCGCCTCCTTTAAGCGCGTTAACTATTTTAGCAGGGTTGAGCAAGTCTTTAGGCAATGCGTCATTCAAGGACGCGCCCTCTATAAGAACAGTAGGGTGGAAGCCTGACATAGTAAGGTTAGTGTATTTAAAAACCTGTGACGCAGTGTCGTAAAACTTACCGCCAGCATTGGTGCCAGATTTACCGAACAACGCTTTGATAGTAGGCTCTAAATCTTTGTGTACTAACACGGAGTCGTGCCTGCCCATCATCTTAGCAGACAGCGCTTTTATTTTGTTCTTAGCAAGTGCTATAGCCTTGGCGCCTCTAGCATACTCTAACTCTCGCAGAAGGATGTTCATGTGTTTAAAATTATTGTTCTCCGAACCAAACGCTTTCACTAGCACAGGGTGGTCTGTCCTATACATCCCTTCAGCTAACGCCTTATCATAAGGTATGATTAAGTCTTTCCCGCCATCTCCAGCAGCAGGTTTAACTAGAGGCTTTCTACTTACTCTCGGTGCTTTTCCTGTTAGAGATTTTTTGTATGTTCTCTTTAAGACGTCGTCCAGTGACAAATTCTGTGACTGTCCAACTACTCCTGAGTTTGCCATTTTACGAAGCTCTGTAGCTTGCGCTATCTCTCTCGGAGTGGCTTTAGGCAATATTCCAGCACGTCGCGCTTCCCTAGCACTTCCTTGCACTTCCAATGACCGCAGATTCTTAGGCAGCTTACTCTTCCTTAACGCCAACGCTCTGTTGTTGTACGCGTTGGTTGCAGTCGAGTTCTTCTGCATAGCTACGAAGTTCTTCAAGTTGTTTACGAACTGTGCGTTGGCACGTAAGCGTGTTGCGTTCTGTCCGTAAATGCGCATCAGGTCTACGATGTTAGTTGTCTCAGGTATCAGCCCAAACTTCTCATGTCCCTCGACGAGAGTTTTAACTGTACGTTTTAAGGTGTTAGGGTTCCTAGAAGAGAACCACTGCACAATAGCGTTCTTCTCGGTAGGAGATTTAGTGCTGAAGTTTTTATACAGACGATTGACGTAGTCTTCTTTAAACGCTAGCTTACCCTTGGGGTCTAAGATTTTCAATGACTGGTCGACGTGTTTACCGCCCATCCTATAAAAATTATCCACCTCGTCTAACGCGGCAGACGTCATCTTAGTCATAGGCTGGTTCTTTACAAGGTTCAGTACGTCGTCACTTAGTCCGAACTCCGCAGGAATATTGTGCGTTTTCTCACGTAAGAAAACCAAAGACTTCTGTAAATTCTCGTCTGGGAATAATTCTTTAAAGTGTTTTAAATACTGCTCTCTAGTTATATTCATCTCAGCTAAAGTAGCCGTACGTTGCTCGACGGAGCCTTGCAAACCTGGCGCAATACCAGACTTGATAGCAAACATCTTAGCAGCCCAGTTACCTAACTTCTTGACAGGCGCTGTCCACTTAGGAGGTAGCTTTTTATTAGCGAACTTCAATGCTTTGGGAACACCTTTGAAAATACCAGTTAACGCGAAAGGCGCAGCAGTTGTGAACGCTCCCATCTGTGCCGCATTCTTAGCTATCCCTAATGGATTCTCTGTACCTGCCGTACCAGCTCCGAATAACGCGCCCTTACCAAAGTTCTCTGCTGCCATGATAGCGCCAGGCGCAACCTTACCAAGTCTCCCAGGAAGTGTGCCCGCTTTAGACATGAGCCCCGCCGACATTGGCACCATCTTAAATAACTTGCCTCCAGCATAGAAGTCCCGTGCTAATCTAGATAAAGAAAATGCTGCTTGCTCCACTGAATTTTCTGGCTTAAAGCTATCGTCTCTAACTTCCTTAGACAATGAGTGTCTGATTATAGGTATATCGCCTACAAGCCCCTTATGTACTATGCCCGCTACCCTATTAGTGTCCTTTAAAAGTTGTAAAGGATTGCCGTACCGACGTGGGTCTTGGGACTTAATAATGTCTTTAGACACAGTTTTAAACCAGTCACCTATACCACCAGACTTTTTCGTAGGCTGTTCAATAGCTGCTTCTTCCCCCATAGGAATAGGAGAAGTGTTAACCACAGGTGTTTTAGGTGTAGGCGTACTAAGTAACTGCCGCCTAATATCCTCAAGTCTTTTTGACATAAACGCTCCTTATTAAAAGAATGCTCCGCCACCACCAGATTTGTAGTAGTTCGGGTTAAAGGCTTTGTTGATCTCGTCTTGATTTTCAGGATACGTTGATGACATATAGCCGTATATTGCTTGCATCATTTGGTCAGGCTCAGTATCAATAGGCATAGATTTTAAAAGACTAAACAACTGTGCTATTCCAGGTATATCTAATTGCTCAACTTCGGGCATTATCTCCTCGAAGTATTCGTTACGTAAAGCAATAGATTCTTTATATGTAATGTCTTGCCTACCAAATTTACCTGTATCCGCAGCGTTCTTAAAACGTGCCAACTCTGTGCTGATGTCTCCTAAATAGCTGATAACCGCTCTACTCTCTTCGACAACGGCTCTATCTGCTGCGACGCCCTTCTCTTTACTTAGAGCGAACGGACTGCCGATTTCTTTATTGTACACCGCCTCTTCCTCAGGGGTCAGTGGAGCACCACTGTCTTTTTTAGCAGATGCGGATTCAAAAATATTATTCCTACGCTCTTTAGCAGGGTCGTACGTACCTCGCTGTTGTATTTTAGCGGCGGCGAGATTGTTGGCTAGTCGTCGCTCTTGTCTGTAGTCTTGTCCTCCTTCTGATATACCTTGACGAGTGTTTAATCCTCCTTCTGATACACCTTGACGAGTGTTTAATCCTTCTTCTGATATACCTTGACGAGTGTTTAATCCTTCTTCTGATATACCTTGACGAGTGTTTAATCCTTCTTCTGATATACCTTGACGAGTGTTTAATCCTTCTTGAGCTCTTGCAGCAATCCCTTCAGTGCTTCCTATTTGCTCTCCTAATCTGAAGTTCTGTCCTTCTTGACCGCTTTCAGCAATCCCTTCACGACTACCTCTGTCACGTTCTGCTACATCTTCTATGCTCCCACGGTTGAATATAGAAATAGCTTCACGACTTCCGCGGTCAAGACCAGACACGCTCTCTCGGCTAAGTCTATCAGCCTGGGAGATTCCTTCTTGACTAGCTATTCTCTGAGAGGTCTGTGCCTCTGCTGAGTTCAGCTGGCGTTGAATAAGTCCTGCGTCAGACGCCTTCTTTAATATGTCCTCGATGTTAGCACCGAGCCCACCGACGGGACTCGTAGCCTTACCTATATTTTGTCCTATTTGAAATTGATTCATAGCACCGTCTAACAGTCCCATAACTACTCTCCTTTCTGAGGGTTAAGTCCCTTCAGGTCTTGTGTAACGCTTTTCCCAAGCGCTCCGAATAAGTCTTGGAACTCTTGTGCTTTCTGTGAATCAATACCTGTCTGTTGCATAATAGTAGCAATAGGCAACTGCGCAAGTCTAATGTATTGGTCCATCTGTGACTTATCTAAGTTAAGTAATTGCATGGCAGAGTTGTACCGCTCTTGTTGCTGTTGCGTATTATATTGGAACGACAACTGGTCGCGGTCCGCGCCACGTCGACGAGCTGACCTGTCTATAATTTCTTGGCGCTGTTTCTGATATTCCGCGTCACTTGTCACGTCAGCGTTAGGACGTATAGCTTTCCACGAGCTATCGAATTGTTTCAAGTCTTTGATAAGTTGTTCATCATTAGCCATGTCACCTGAAGTGAACGCGCTATCAGGTGGAGCTGACGGGTCACCTTGCACAGAGGAGAGCAACTGTTGAATAGCAGCTGTCGTCGCTGGATTCTGTTGTCCTCCGCCTTGCATCTGACTCATTAGATTTTCATACACACCACCAAAGTCTGACGCACCTGCTTTAGGTCCGAACTGCTGTCCTGCTAGAGATATTAGACCGCCAGGTATCTGGTCTTTAGCGGCGTTCCACACGCCTCCTTTACCTTCGTCGTCTTGAAACAGAACGTCTTTCAACGACTGTCCTATCTTACCCATAAATGCTTCAAGAGGCGCTGAGGTAGCTACTGAAGGAGAACTAGCAGGAGCCGCTGATTGTGGCGACATTGCAGCATCTGGAGAATACATCTCATCAAAAGGACGCGATACAGTAGAATAAGCAGCAGACGTCATAGGAGACCTAGAAGATTGGTCGTCCCCCATCCCGCCAAATAAACTATTTCCCATTTGTGCAAATCCATCTCCGCCTCCGTACGTCCCTGGAGTCGCAGAAGGATACACCTTATTAGCATCATTATTAGTACCTGTTATAAAATTATTCAAATAGCTACTTATATCAGGGGCATTACCGTACATACTAGGTATCTGACTATCTAAAAAACTACGTCCTGAAGTAGACGCGTTATCTAATGCCTTGCCGAACACACCTCCAGGCTGTGATTGTGTAGCATAGTTATTTACGGACGACCCAAAGTTAGGTACGGAACCTTCGTTAAACCCAGAGAGTGCGTTCGCTCCATCCCCCGATAAAGACTGGTACGCACCAGGAGCTTGATAGTTAGCAAACCCTCCGCTAGAAGGTGCTGCAAACGTGCTCTGTGGTTGAGGTTGCGCTGCACTTTGCTGTCCCCCTCCACTAAATAAATCTGAGAAAAAATTCTTAGTCCCTCCACCAATATTACTTAACCAATTTCCGAAACCCATGAGGCACTCCTTCTTTTTTATGTTTCCTAAAATCTGAACTCATCCTAATCCACATCACTGATGTTATATTAGGGTAAAGACCTTTCCATTTTAATATAATTTTATTGAACTCGCGCCACAGGTTGCGTGTTCCTCCCAGCGTTATCAGCTGGTCGACGTAGACTGTCTTGCCTAAAGGGTCGTCGTCGACGATTGACCATGGGGTCTTGTCGTACAAATACTTTTTATCATCATCACCTACAAAGAACGTAACTAGCCCTATCAATTTATCATCTTCATAATACCTGTAACACCTGCCATTTGCAAACATACCATTATAATACGCGGACGTTTCAGGTGTTAGTTCCATTTAATGCCTGTCAGTGGAGAGAACGCAGACTTGAACGTACCTACGTCGTTCCCTACGTGCTTACGTATCTCGTCATCGCCTTGCCCTGCTAGCCCTACATAAAATTTCATCCTATTGTCGTCCAAACTATTCAGTGATTGCAGCTGTTTGTACTGATACTGCAAATCCTTATTCTGATTAGCTGCAGTAGACTCGTTAAGGAACGCGTCCTTCTCAGCCGCTTGACTCTGATTGACACTGTTTAAAGCGCCTGCAAATGCAGTGTTCCCTTCGGGAGTTACACCAGGCGACGTGCTTCTGAACTGGTCAAAGATGTCACGCGTACGTTGGAACGTGTTCTGACTAATTCTATCATACCCGCTCTCTAAATCTTCCTGCGACACTGCTGGTGAGTATTCCCCACTAGAGAAGTTAACATTAGTATTAGGTGCGAAACGTGCTAAAGCGCCCTCACTACCTGCTGACGTCGGAGTTCTCGCACCAGGAGCTAGCGTGTTCAGCACAGCGCCAGCTGCTAAACTCTTTACTTGTCCACCAAGTGCATCCTTAACGTTGTCTACGAACGATGGCGTAGGAGGTGTGTTCAAAGCTCCTTGAAGCGCTGAAGAAATACCTGGACGTGTTATTGACGCCGCGTCAGTGGCAAAACTGCCTAACGCTGATGCGCTATCAGCCGCACCACTAATAGATTCAAGAGCACTTGGTAAAAAAGAATTAGAAAGACCTCCTGCGGCACTAGAAGCGTTACCTGCTGCTCCAGCGGCAGTGTCAAACGCTGCAATTCCCTTGCCAAAATCACCAGTGACTTCACCTATGCTCCCCACGCTGTCCAAGCCACTAGCTACGTCTGCTGCATTTGAGCCTGCCATAGCAACAGGAGAAGCAGCTGAACTAAAAGTATTACCTACCGCTCCTGCAACTTTACTAACTGCGGGTAGTATAGAGAGCACATCCGTAGGTCTAAACCCTCTGTCGGCTATTTGCACACCTGTATCTATTGTGTTCATAGCAATCGCAATAGGCTTCAACCAAGCTAGTTGAGGTATCCAACTCAACACAGTAATAACTGGCTTGATAATATCCATGACGCGCTTATAACGTATCCCGTCCACCTCGTGAGGAGACACAGTAGCTAAAAGTTCTTGGAGCTCATGCTCCATAGTAGTTTCGTTAAGTTCTTTACATTGCGTGTCACGTATGTACGCAGTTCCAGTAGCCTTGTCCGCACAACCAAGTGCGTCCTTAGCATGTTTGTAAGGAAGCTTATCAAATTCTGCATTACTCAAGATTTTTATTCTGTACTTAGTCTCCATAAAACTCCTTAGATGACAAATCCAAAAACAAAAACAGTAGCTGTACAAGTGCCAGCAGTAGCAGCAGTGGCTGCGTTGATTCCAAAAATTTCAGTCGTAGCTATTTCAATAGCTTCTGCTCCGTTAGCAGGTCTAACAAACGTATACCCTGTGCCTGAAGTTGTTAACGACGACAGGTCTATAGCACTAATCCAATCATCTCCAGCAGAGTTACGCCCGAAAGAGTACGACGTGCCTCCAGCTAAAGAAGCGGAAGGGTCTACAATTACAACTTCAGTGACATACCCTACCTTACCGATTGGGCAAGTGTATAGTGTCTGTTTAGCTACAGACGTCATGTCCACCCCTGTTGTTTTAGATAACAAACTAACTGCAAGCTCTCTTAAATTTCCCATAATGTCTCCTTAATAATAAACCACATTGTTATTGTAGCACACCACTTCATTGTCGTAGCAAGTGTTGTTATATTGTAATGCGTCGTCTAGGTCGGACTGAGATGCTACTGAAACACCAATATCTGATGACTGTAGAACACCTGATAAATCATCTTGTATGTTTTTCAAATCAACACCATTCAACGTAGTGCCGTTGTCCGCTCCCGACCAATCTTTTGTCCACTCTATAGACATATCAAACTCCTTATAATGCAGTTAAAGATACGTAGTACCAACTACCTAAATATCCAAAATATACACGTCTCTGTGCTCCGAATAAAGATAGCACAATACGTGGCTCATCAGGTGCGTCATACGCAGGTTCCCCAGCCGACGTTACCTCTACTTCATACAGTCCGTTGTTAATGATGCTCCTCAACTCCTGCCCAAGCTCCTGTATTTGTAATGACTCTTTAGTTAAATCGTGGTCTGATAGTTTCAACGAGTCCTCCTTCCTGCTCCGACGGTAGTATTCTCATAGACCAAGTCCATCTTAGCAAGTTCCCATCCTCTAGAACAAAGAGCACAGCCATTTCTGTATATAACGTAAGAGGCTCCTGAGAAGTCCCCTGAAACCATCGTACTGATTGTCGCTGTCGTACTAGAACCATATGTAAAATCGTAGAGCTCATTTTTGTGGTCTCCATCGTCTATCCATATTTTATACCCATTATCAGAGGTCATGTAACTTTCCCAAGCTGTGTCTACTCCAGTGAGTGTAGTGCCTCCTCCAGTCCCTGTTATAGTTCCAGTGGAATATTCACACATATATGACGAGTCATCTACCTCTTTCTTCAATCTAATTCTATACATATTACAGGTCGCTGGTATGTTGACCTGGTGATGGAGCAACTCTTGGTTACTCCCTAATACTGCTGTCGTGGCTAATGCTGTATTCTCTCCCAGAAACCTGTCTCTCTGGCTGTACATAGGGACAGAGGTTCTCTTAGACCATGACGTAGCAAAATCTGTTTTATCATACACAGTTAATTTATAGTTAGCTACAGGCGTGAAAAACATATCTGCGAAACGCATTTTGTGTACGCTAGAGGCGTTCTTGTTAAGTGGAGGAGAATCGTAATAAGAAACTATTGGCGTCCCTGAGTCATTGTTAGAGCCGTCAAGCAACTGGTATATATTTCCTGTTGTATCCCCCACCAAAAACGTACGCTTACCTACTAAATTCTGAGCCACTACCCCAGACGAGAATGTCATGTTATCAAACGGGTAATACCCGAACTTATCTACATCTATATTAACACAATATTTATTGGTTGAAGAGCCTTTATTTGTCACAAATAAACGATACGCGTCAGACGCTATATCGAATATAGCGAACGCATTATCAAAATAATTCCTATCAATGCGTGACATTGCGAACGGAGTTGTTAGATTAGGGCGCTCATACTTCTTAGAAATCTTACGCACGAACGCACCGTCGAACAAATACATACTCAAATCCTGTCCTAAGAATATAACTATTTGACCGAACTCAGGAGTAGTAACTGTATTAGGTGTGTCTGAAACGACACCAATATCAGTGACAACTTCTTTGTACTCGAACACAGCCACACCACCGATGAAACTTAGACGGAAGACATTGTTCTTAGTGCCGACGTATTGCCGCCCATTAATCTTAAAGAAGCCTGTTATCTCGTCGTCCTTACTACCAGGTAGTGTGAAGTAACTTGCGTAGCTCCCACCTATCATGGTGTTAGTATCTTCGTAATAAATACGTAACTTAGTAGTCTCAGCGTTAGCTGCTAAAAAATACCCTTGGAACTCTGTGCCAAATTTTACACTAGGTGCTGACGCTGACACTAGCGCCATCGACTCTGCCGCACCGTCCCAATAGTACAGTGCAGAGTAATTAGAGCACACCTGGATTAAGAACTGTTTAACCTCAATGAACCTAGACTTAGAGTTAGGCGCGTCTGTACGAATAGTTGTAGTAGTACCATTTAAGTTCAGGATTGTCTTGACATCTGAGCCTACGTGGCACGTAAGGTATCTATTATACGCGGACACTCCAAAGTCAGCCATAGCATAGACCTCTTCGCTGCCGACGTCAAACTTCTTAGTACTCCCACTACGCTCCCACATCTTCTTATCTTTGAACACAACATTCATAGAATCAGGAGACTCATTAGCTTCTAAATCTAACAAATCATAGACGTAGTTAACTCCTCCAGAATATTCATCAATATCAAACGTCTCTAAATTTTTACCTATACCCATCGTCTTGTACCTCGTATTGTGTGTTAGGGTCCCTAGTTTTGTACATCTTTTTAAGATTAGATAACATGCTCTCTCGTGACGTGTAAACGTACTGCAACGCGGTATCACTCTGGTCTCCCAAAACGCGTGTTACTGCTTCGTAAATAATAAATTCGTGGAACTCGTACGGCATCACACTAGGTATTGTCGCACAAGTGTACTCCATTAGAGTCTCTGTAGGCTCTCCATAAACCGTGTCTAAAGTAATCTGTGTATCAGAATCTACTGTAGAAATCAAATACCACTTTGATGCGTCAGCTACGCCATTACCATCTACTCTAAAGTAACTACCTGCGGAGACGTTTGCCGACCAGGAGGTATCGGTCCCTGTAACGGTGGCACTTCCGTTAGTTACGGCAGACGTGCCTACGTAATAATCTGACATTGGCGGTACACGTTTGATATAGTCATAAGGGTACGCTCTAACGAATTTCGGTGGTTGATTGACTAGTAGTGTTTGATTACCCGAAGAGTCGGTACCCCTGACCATGATTCTTGCTATCTTATCATTTGGTGTATATGTATAATTTTGTCTAAAAACGTGCTGTGGTACTTCCTTAATAGGGTTACCAGAATAGCGCCCGCCACTCATATAATAGAACGAGCCGTTCTTTAAAAGCCTTGAAAAGTCTGTGGCTAGTGAATACTTGTCTTTAAACATCACGTACGCCTGACCTGTTAAATCATCCTGTGCAGCGAACGCAGGAGAAATAGTCCCTGTTGACGCTGATGCGTATGTAAATGTATAAACATTATCGTTGCCAGCTATCTTCATACTATATCCATCAGTAGCTGTCATAGCAGTTGTAAATGTAGCTCCTGTACCTGTGACCGTATTACTACCAACAGTAACAGCCACAGTACCAGTTGTGTACTCAGCGACGGTAGTTATAGCTGCACTAGATATTAGCGGTATCCAATCTTCTATCATTGGAAGAGTGCGTGTATAAACGTCGTTCACTAAACCTTTAACATAGTCTATATTGTTAGGCGTATCTGTTCGAGATATATTTAAAACTCTTTCGTACATCTCTGTGAAAGGTATTGTATTTGTTAAGTTTCCCATATATCCTCCTGATTAAACATACTCCATTATTATAACACCCGCACCACCAGCACCACCAGTTGTGCTTCCAGTTTGATCATCAGCACCGCTTCCGCCCCCTCCATATCCAAGTCCTTCACTTCCGCTTACGCCATTACCAGCACCGCCTACGGCTCCTGGCCCTAAAGAGCCACCGCCGCCGCCACCTGCTCCGTCATTCGACCCAGCACCTCCATTACCACCAGCAAACCCTCTTATACCTGCTGTTCCTCCTGTGGGATTACTACTGTCACCGCCATCTATTGAAGGTGCGACTCCTCCTACTCCTCCAGTAATGCCTGTTGCTCCAGTTCCTCCATTTAAACTTATCGTACTATCAAAAGTAGATGCGACGCCATTGCCGCCATTACCGCCACCTGCTGCACCGCCTGTTCCTCCTGCTCCTGCAACATAAGCATATGATTGAGTTGGCACAACAGTATATGCTTGTCTTACTACATACGCAGCACCTCCGCCGCCACCTGCACCTGATCCACCTGGCGCACCGCCCGTTGCACCGCCGCCGCCACCGCATATTGTTAAATAAACACCTGTAACACCAGCAGGACAAACCCAGTTAGAACTTGCACCAACAAAAATTTCAGCAATCATTGTATCCCCAGCAATAAATTCTATTGCATCTTCTCCTGCATTAACAGCACATAGTTTTGTAGCTTGTCCTGCAAATGTTGACGGCGTATCTTTCTGAGATAAAAAACGTCGCAAATTTTTTATTAATACAGTATTAGCTACTGAAGAACTCGCTGTTACTATTTCGTTAAATGATGAATCTTCGTTTAAATTTATAGTACCCCAAGGATACGCTGCACTTCCCAAACTTTCACTTCCCGTATCATCTCTATCTTGATCTACGTCGCTATAAGGAATTGAACCGCCTTCAGAACCAACATTTTCTGCTATTTGATTCACGTCGTCAGCATCAGCAATTTCACCATTAACTAATTTTTTAACTTGATTTGTTTTTGCCATTGTGTTCCCCTATAATATTTTTTCTAGTTTGAGTGTTGTTTTTAAATTGTTTGCATGTGTAAACCCTCTAATCATCCATTCTTCGTCGGCTGAAATTCTAATTCCTGCAGGTTTACGCCATCTCGCTGCCGTGGCTGGACTTGTTGTTTCGCTATCAGTCCATTGAAACATACCCCATCTAATTGCATCAGGCGGTGCTTGTCCGAATGACTGAACTACGACTTTATCTAATAATTGAACTGTTGGTAAATAAGGAATTTCTAATCTGAAATAAGGCTTTGAGTCTTTAGTTACTGAAAGCACGAAATCTAATAAATTCTGTCGTTGCGTTGCGTTTGTCACACCTTTAATATCTAAAGTTTCTATCCGTGGATTCACTGGAGCTGGAACTGCGATTGATGAAATTGATGTATCTTTCCAGAACCATTGGTTTATTTGTCGATCAATTCCTGATCTATATTTTGATACTGATAATTTTCTATTATTCATTTCAAGAAAATTATATTGTGATGTTGCTGTTGGTTGTGCTTCAACGAAATAAAAATAATTATCATCCGGATTAATATAAAAAATACTGTGTCCTCTTGATAAATCTTCGATCATTTCTAAAACTGTTCCGTCATACTGTGATACATCTATACTTGTCGCATTATATCCTGCGTTTATATATGTCGTTGAATTGCTTACATTAAAATATTTAGTAAATTCTGATCTATTCATTATTTCATAAATAATATTATTTATTGTTGTTTGTGATAAAGTCAATTCATTAACATTTATCTCGTCGAGAACTGTCATAAAATCAAGTGCTGTTATAGTTTCAAATCCCTGTTCAGTTGTTGCTGTATTTGCATCTAACAATCCTTGAAACGTCGTAACAGTAGATTCAACTGGCGTATCTGGATCAGTATAATAATCAACAAGAGAATCAACTACTTTCACGATTGACCAGTGTCTTATGAATCCTGCGAAAACAGAGTTAGGATCTTCTTCTCCAGCAAATTCTTGGAATGCACTTAATATATTTAAACTCGCATTACTTACTGCAACCTTACCGAAAGCATATGATGAATTTGGTAACTGTCTACTCAATCTACTTACTGACCCATCTTGCATTAAGCCTTGAGATATTTCTGTAAAATCAGCTTCATACGTTCCATCTTCATTTAATCGCTTAATATATAAGCGTCTTGAAAAATGAATCTTTGAATAGCGTTCCCAAATTTGTTGGTACGTTAATGCCATTAAACGACTTCCTCTATCTTAATTTTATCATTTAATCCTGCTCTATAATATCCCTTTGTATATGAAGAAGCATTACCTCCGACAATTCCTACTTTATAAATATCTTGAAATCTAAACGGAGCAAATGAATACTTGAATATACTTACATCTCCACCGCATGGCCATATGTAGAAATTCTCTTTTCGATCTAAAAGTGTTCTAAATAAATCAATATCATTTTGATTTACATGTGATTTAAAAGTAATTGTTGCCTCAAAATTTCCGCCACGTTCTATGATAAATTTTCTTCCGTCAGTTGTTCTGAAATTAGATTGAAACGCTTTATTCCCTGGTTTAAATTCTGGAAAGTATTCAAACTGCCCTAACTCAAGATATGAATAAAATAACGTAACACTCTTTTCTTGATTTGTTACTATCGTATTAGACCCAGTCAAGTTTACTTTCTGAGTGGCCACTGACGCATTAAACTTAACAAATATGTATGCTCCATCAGCACTTTTTGTTATCGTTGCATTTGTAGCTGTTAATTCGATATAAGACGAACCATTCCAATAGAAATATGCTATATCATCAATATTTGTATTATAAATATATAAGCTATCTATCGTTCTATTTGTTCCATAATCAACTTCAATTGAAACAGCATCTCCATCTGTGTTTTCACCGCTTGAAATCCATCTTGTAGCTATCAATCCATCAAATATAAAATCCTTCTTAGTATCAGCACTTGAAACTGTGACAGTTGCTCCGAATGCTTGATTATTATAATCTGTACCGAAAAATCTAAGACCTTTAGCCATTAAGCAACTCCTGATATTAAAGTTCTATTCTTTGTCATTTCACTTGCTTTATCAAATATCTCAACAACCATATCTTCATTGATTCCATTAAACTGAGCATTTGTAAAATCGTAAGTTGTTCCTGCGCCACCACCGCCGCCACCTGATAACGATAATTCTCCTGTTCTTATTGATTCTGCAAATGTTGCTGGAATAATTGTTTCTCCTCTATGTATATTAGCTGTCATATCTCTAGGTATTGTCGCTGCGCCATTAGCAAATCCTGCAATAGCTGTACCAACAACTCCTGCAATACTTAACCCTGTAATAAATCTGTTTTGAGCCAATAACGCTGCAGCAACTGGAGGATTCCAAGCCCAAACCGCCTGAATATTCATAGCGGCAGCAAAACTATTAACTAATATTTCTGCTATTCGTAATGCTTTTAAAATGAAAAATGCAGCTTTTGATTCTTTACCAAAAGCCTCTGTCATTTGTTGTGCAAATTTTATAACTGCTACCTGACTTTTCTTGTCTGCTTCTCGTAATGATTCCCTAGCTTTTAATTCGTTTTCTATAATATCAGTCTTTTGTTCTTCTGCCGATTTCGTAAGTTGTATTTCTTTATTTAAAATATTCTGCATATTTATAAAATTAAGATCAGATAACTCTTTTAATTCTTCCCTGAATGCCGTAATAGAGGCAATTTCTTGTGATTGGCTTTCTTCTTCTATTTCTTGTTTTTCTTCGTTATGTCCGTTGATCGCATCTATTTCTTGCTGTCTAGCTTCAGCTGCTTTTGTTGCTGCAAAAGCCGTAACATCTTGAGTTGTCAACCCTCTTGCTCTCAATGATTCAGCTTGTGTTGCATCTGCTTCTGACATATAAGAATTTAACAAATTTACAGCGTCTATCATTGCAAATATTTCTTTAGTTGTTTCAACAATTTTCCATCCAATAAAAGCAACAGCTCCGACTGCTGCTACTGCTGTTAATGCGGTAGATAATAAAAATATAGCTTCTCCGACAATAATAACTTTCGCACTTGCGAATGCTGCAAATGTAGCAATAGCACCTAACCCGCTAGCCATAACACCGAGCAACAAAACAACTGGCCCAATAACAGCCAATACTCCGGCAAACTGCAAAATAGATGTTTGTACTCCTACGTTTAAAGAATTAAAGTTTGTGGTTAAGTTTGTTAATGACTTAACAAGATCAGTTGCAGCTGGTAAAAGAATCACGCCTAATGAAATGCCTAGTTCTCTAAATTCAGCATTTAATCGTTTTAATTGGTTAGCGAATGAATCTTGCGTCCTCAAAAGATCGCCTTGTGCATCCGCCGTGTTTTTATATAGTAAGTTAACAGTTGCCTGTGCTTTCTGCGTTTTCGTAAGCTGTGCGCCAGTTTTAGCGATTCCAGACGCATACGCTTCTTGCTTGACATCTGCTTCTTGTATTACGATACCTAGAGTTTTTAAGCTTTCTCTTTCGCCAGTTAATGCAGAAGTGAATGCTCTAACAACGTCAGCATCTTGTCGATTATTAAAACTCGCAACGTCTAATGCTAGTTCAGTCATTGATGCAGATAATTTAAAAGCTTCTTCTGTCGTAAATCCTAAGGGCTTTAAAACATCACCTAAAGAGGAGCTAAACTGTTGCATTTGGTCGGTTGATCTTCCTACTGAATCACCAAATGATTCTGCCCATGCATTTGCTTCTCTCCGCATTGACCCAAATACAACATTAAATTTATTTGCTGTTTCTTCGGCATCAGAAGCTAGTTTTACGAATCCAGCACCTGCTGCTAAAATAGGTAGAGTTACGAAAGTCGTCATTGATTTACCGAATCTCTGGAAAGCTTTGCCAGTATTCGCTAAACTCTTTTCAAGGTCTTTAGCATCACCAAAAATTTTGAACTCTATTTTATTAGCCAAAATCTAACCCCTTAAATTGATCGTCTATATCATTTTCGTGTACTTCTTCTGAGCAAATGCTCAAATCATCTATATACTTAGTCATATCTTTAACTTTTCCATGAGTTGCTACGGCTGTCGACCCAACATTATAAGCTGCAAATTGTTTTAACATATCTGCTATTTTCTCCTGTTCTCTTGCGTCGTTCCAGATATATAATTTTTCAGCTTCACGATATGTTGTGTTTTCTATTTCTTTTAATGTTAAATTCGTGTCAAATAGCAAACAATTTTCAAGCGTTTCAAAATATTCATCAAAAGTTATTCTTTTTTTTTACTATCTCCATCTAATGATTCTTCAAGTTCGTTGTATTTCTGCTCTTGTTTTCTTTTAACTAATTCAACTGCTCGTTTTTCTGATTCTGTCATACCTTCTATTAACGCTTCTTCGATTCTATCCATTACGCTATTATCAAGATCGCTTTCAATATCATTTACTGTTATTTCCATTTCATTGATATTGTCAGGCTTGTCCGAAAGACCGTAAAAAATCCCAAAATAAACTATGTAAGATGCTACTGTTCCAAAATCTTCATTTAGCTTTGTTTCTAAATTTATTCGTGTTACTTCGCATTGCTCTTTAATCTTCTTCCAAAAACCAATCGTAAATTTAAGCTTGTACTCTTTACCTTTAACTTTTACTTTGCTCATTGTGATCTCCTATTGATGAGGCGGGGAATGCAATAGGACATCCCCCTTTCACCTCGGTTATACTCCCAAGCACCTAGTTACTTGATAAACTGCTCCGTCACTTGCTCTGACAGTTGGTTTCCAATTGATTTCAAGTTCAGACCATTCCCGGGAAACACCCTTCCAAGGCATTCCTCTGCCTGATACATTAAATATATCTATCCAATGCAATACGCCATCTGTTTTCTTTGGGAAAATACATCTAACACCAAAGTTTGATGGTTCAGTTCCAGCACCAACTAAAATTTCAGTTGACCCTGTATTTTCTGGTCTTATATCTCCACTCGCTGTATCGCCTACGCTAAAGGCAGCAGTACCAGTTAAAACGATCTGAATCCCTACTTCGTCAACGTCAACAGTACCGGCTGACGAACAATCAATACCTGTTACATATTGACCATCAATATCAAGAAAATCAGAACCTAAGCCATTAATATGTAGATCAAGTGTTTGTGCCGCAGTAGCGACTAAAACATATTCACCAAATATTAAATTAGATTTCTGTGCTGCATTAACTGTTACAGACGTAACTCCGTTTGCTGCAGTAATAATACTTGTTCCTTGATGATTAGTCATTGAAGCATCAAATGCACCATTAGATTCAGCGACGTTTTCTGTAATAGTAGTTGTTTCCATGATCTGAAACAACTCTGATGGATATTCTCTTAATGTTCCTGTTAATGTTGGATCAGGCTGTCCATATTCAATATCATGTGCCGCTTCTGAATGACCACCAAGCAAAGGCACAGAATCAATTGAATTTTCATAGCTTATCTCTCCTATAACACGAAGAACAACAAGAGGCTTACGAGTTGTGATATTATACGGAATTACATATTTAATTCCGAAAAAATCCCTTACTTTTTCAATAGCCATGCTGGTTCCTCCTAAATAAAATCGGAATCTTTCCAAGTTACTTGATTACGCAATTCGACAGGAACATCCTCATATAACATACCAGCTTTCGCTGCAAGAATTTGAGGTTGTCCTCTCTTGATGAAAGACTTATTATGTTTAATTGTCCTTCCCATAAAGCTTGTGATTGCATATCCCCTAGAATTCACAATCTGTTTCTTTGGCTTTATGATCTCGCCTTTTGCGTTTTTAGTAATTACTTTTGATTCCTTTTTGACGCTGAATGCGTCGTTGATTAATTTTACATCTTCTTTCGGTATTATTGGTTTTGTACTAGGCATAAATACCCCTTTCATTACGCCAATCGAACACTAACAGTAATACCGCCCGTAATTAATCGCCTTGATTTGGCGTTAACTTCCATTGGGATACCGCTAGTTATCGTTAAGCCCTCAACTTCATCTGCTGAGGCTTCATAATTTATCATAGTTTCTAATAATGCTTTCATATATCGAAAAGCAACGTATCCTGCTTTTACTTTTTCGTTATGTTGTCTTTGAAAAACTATTTCTATATCAACAGAAACATCTATATAATAATCGTTTCCATTTGTTTCAACATCAAACGGGCCATTTAATCCTATTATTAAAAATGTCCTATTCGGTAAATCTTCCATATTAACTTCTGTTAAATATGTTTCGTCATTTGCTGTCACTACTCCATCAACAAGGCCGCCTATTTTATCAATAGAAAAAGTAGTGGAATCTTCAACTAACTTTGCTGCATTGATTGATACGATCTTTGTATTTAGATTTGTTTTTAAATAAGTTCTCATTGATTCAACTAATGATTCAACGTCAGTTATCATGCTAAAAACCCTTTTGTTACTTTGATATTATTTTGCTCGAATACTCTTATGACATAGTCATTAACTTGCTTTGTAAATATACCTAATCTTCTTTTGCTAGGCTCTGAAAAGTTACGCATTGGAAGATTACTTTTTCTAGGCTTTTCACTATCATGGAAAATCCCATAAGGTACGCTTGAACCTAAGATTGCATTAACTTTTCCAATAACTGTTATGTTTCCACTTGCGCCTTTTTGCGTCATTGACTTTCTTAATCTTCCAGTCCGCACCAATAACGGCTGACCTGGATAATCTCGTTCTTTCTGTTCAGCGTAACGATCAGATAATGGTTTCCAGCGTTGTTCAATAAGTCGTGGTTGTTTTCTCTTAAAACCAGATAACACTTCTTTTCGATAACTAACAGATATAGTTTTAAATACAGGCTTAAAATCAATCTTTCCGATTGACGCCAGACCTGCAAGTATTCTTTCTGATTCTTTTGATAATTTAATTTGTGGCATATGAATAGCTTTTACTGTGTTGCATCTTCGATTTTATAAAGTTTATTCACTGTGTTTCCTTCAGAATCAATATTATTAAATTTGATAACTGAAGTTTTTTTCGTTCCGTCAAGAATTAAATCGCCTTTAAGAATCTCTTGTATCATCTTCAATCCGTTCTTTCGATAGTTTCTATCTCGTTCAAGTGTTTCAGACGGATCTTTTTCACGAATGATATCATCAATCTTACCAACAACAAGCATTTCACATATCATCTGCAAGATAAGTAAATCTGAAGCGTCGGTTATTGGCAGTGAATATTTCTTTTTGATATAAGCATTAATTAATGCAGTATCTTGAGATATAAAAGAATTGCATTCATCACCATCTACATATCCATTACAATCAAATTTCACATTGTTGTAATAAGCTTCTATATCTT